>VFQS010000213.1_pt1 | contig 75293 bp, 85 predicted proteins | sample 3512361 | NCBI WGS metagenome assembly VFQS01 (sample SAMN10412375, study PRJNA504923) | tailings metagenome | isolation source: Relicate 1 Philex TSF3 active mining | place: Philippines | reverse complement strand
AATATGAAAGTAATAGCTTAATAGGTTTTTATTTTTTTATCATTTTTTCAACTTCTGCACTAAAATTTTCCTGGCGTTTTTCTAAACCTTCACCCAAGACAAACCGTTCAAATCGTCTTATTTGTATATTTTCGCCTAGTTTTGCAATATTTTGTTTGATTAATTCTTCGATTGTTATTGAGGAGTCTCTAATAAAGTATTGGTCTAATAAACTTAGTTCTTTTAGACGTTTTTGTATTCTACCTTCTACGATTTTTTCCTTTATTTCTTTTGGTTTTTTTGCTAGATCATCTTTGGATCCTTCTGTATCTTTTTCTCTTTGAACAATCTCTTGAGGGATAGACGCTGTCGTAATATATTCCACTGAAGGACAAGCAGCGATCTGCATTGCTATATTTTTTGCCAGTTCTTGGAATTCAGGTCGTCTTGCTACGAAGTCCGTCTCGCAGTTTACCTCTACTATAACACCAAGTTTTCCACCCATATGGATGTAAGCTTCAACTACACCTTCAGTTGCGATTCGACTAGATTTCTTATTGGCGGAAGCCAATCCTTTCTGGCGTAAGGTTTCCATGGCTTTTTCCATGTCTCCATTAGCCTCTTGTAATGCTTTTTTACAATCCATCATTCCAGCTGATGTTTTTTCACGTAATTCTTTTACGATCTGCGCAGAAATTTCCACTGCCATATTGTTTATCACTCCTATTTGTATAATGTACTTCTTAATGTAGATACTAAATCCTAAGCCTCGTCAGGTTTTATATTCCCATTATTACCTTCATAGATAGAGTCTGCTAATTTACTAAGAATTAATTTAATAGATCTAATCGCATCATCATTACCTGGAATTGGGATATCTGTAAGGTCAGGATCACAATTTGTATCCAATATGGAAATTACAGGTATGTTTAATTTTATGCATTCTTGAACCGCTGTACTTTCTCGTTTTTGGTCAACGATTACTACTAAGTCAGGTAATCGTTTCATATTCTTTATTCCATTTAAATTTTTACGCAGTTTTTCAAGCTCTCTTCTGAGAGAAGCTGCTTCTTTTTTTGGAAGTTGTTCTAAGTATCCATTTTCTTCTTGTTGTTCTAAACTTTTCAGCCTTTCAACACGAGTTTTTATGGTGAACCAGTTTGTTAGTATTCCCCCTAACCATCTTTGATTTATATAGTGTGCTCCACATCTTTCAGCTTCTTGAGAGATGACACTGGCTGCTTGTCTTTTAGTGCCGACAAATAGAAATTTTTTACCTTCTTGGGAAGATTTTCTTACAAATTCACACGCATTGCTTAGTAATTGAGATGTTTGTACTAAATCTATAATATGAATTCCATTTCGCTCCGCATATATATAAGGGAACATCTTTGGATTCCATCTTCGAGATTGGTGTCCAAAGTGGACACCAGCTTCCAGTAATTCGGCTAAACTCACAACCGCCATGATAAACTCCTTTTAATTGTTATAGGTTGTAGAAAATATAGATGATATATGTGATTTATATTAATTTATAATATCTTCTTGCAAATGAATAGTATTATTATCTGTAAAAGAGTAGTTTCGTGCTCCTATATCATCAATTATTAAATTTTGAATAGAAGATTTAGAATCTACATCTGTTGATTGAAGATAGTAGTTATCAAGTGTCCCTGTAGAATGATCAAATTGAAGAGTTTTTACACTTTCTGTGTAAGAGTTAAAACCCGTGCCTGCTGGAATTAATCTCCCTATAATTACATTTTCTTTTAAGCCTCGTAACCAATCAGCTTTACCTTCAATTGCTGCTTCTGTAAGAACACGTGTTGTCTCTTGGAAACTTGCTGCGGATATAAAACTATCTGTATTCAGAGAAGATTTCGTGATTCCAAGTAAAGTAGGAGAATATGTTGCTGGTAAACCTTTTGTTAACAGCATTGCATCATTTATATTTTCAATTTGTTGTAGTTCAACTAGTTCTCCTGGAAGTAAAGTCGTATCCCCTCCATCTTCTACACGTACTTTTGACGTCATTTGGCGAACAATAACCTCTATGTGTTTATCTGAAATGTCTACATTTTGTGATTGATAAACGCTCTGTACTTCATTTACAAGATAACTTTGTACTTTTTGTAAGCTTAGCTTAGCCGCGTCATATAAACTCATTAAGTTTTTATAAAAGTTAAAAAATATTGTAAGCATCTCGTGTGGATTCGGTGAACCTTCTGTAATAGGATCTGCTATAGCAATGTAATCACCATTAGAGACAATAAATTTCTGCAGTGAATTTACTGTGTATTCATTTATGTATCCATTGCTTTCAGTTATTTTTAATATATTTAGATCATCTGAATTTTGGTAAAGTTTAAGTCGGCCTGGCTTTTGTGCAAGTTTACAAGGTTCTTTTGGTTTACGAGCCTCTAATATTTCTTCAATTCGTGGGAGACCCTGTACAATATCTCCGGTTTTTGATCTTTCAAATACAAGAATTGCAAGGGTATCTCCATTTTGAATTAAGTCTGAGTGGTTTACTTGCAGAATTGCACCTGAAGAAATTAAATATGGTTTTCCAGATCGAATCTTGATTTCATTTTCAGTTAATACTAATATTTGCCCTGAGTCTGGCGCTGTGATTCCTTCTGCAATTTGATCTCCATAACGGACAAGTTCTCCCTCTGAGACTTGAGGGGTTTTGTGAGCTATATTAATCGTTTTTTGATTCGAATCTGTAAGTATCAGAATGCTTCTTGTTGACTTATTATTAGTACAAATTTGTTTGACTTGCCCCTTAGTTTTACAAAAAAGTTTAGTTTGAGCAACAACTGTACCTGCAGTTATTTTTTGCCCATCAGTTACCGTAAACTCACTTACTGTAAAATCCTTATAAATCTCTCCGAAAGTATCTTTTCTAATATATAAGCTCTCTAATATGATTAGTTTTAAATGACAGTATTCTTTACTGGGGACTGTGGTAAATTCGATATCCGCCGATAAGTGAGGGAGTTCGGATATTATATTTAAAATAAGATATGTTTTTAATAAGTTAACAGGTGAAGAAGATTTAATCTTTTCTCCATCTTTGTAAAGAATTCTTTGAACTGTATCCAAATATAAATTTGTATGAGTATCGTTTGTTAATGTTTGTTTTATTGCAGAATGTTTTTGAATTATAGGGTACTTAAAAACTGGTCGAATAAATAAATAATTTGATTCATTGATATCAACAATCTCAACAAAAGAAGTTTCATTCAGTATTACATTTTGAGCAACTTCTTCTCCGGGTTCATAAATTCTAGATTCGAAATTTAGAAAGTTATCGGGAGAGAGTTTATGTAAAGAACCAGGTTTAATAGATAACTCTTGAACGATTCCATTCTCTTCAATGACAAAAAGAATCCCTTGTGTTTTACTATATAAGTCTTTTAGTAGTTCTTGATTAACATCTACGTTTTGGCCATGACGTACCATTAATAAAGAAATGTCTTTGTTAATTTCATGAGTCTCTTCTGGTATCCAGTACAGAGTTAGATTATCAACAACTTCATAACTTCTTTTGTTTTTTGTTATCTTACAACCCTCGACATTCGAATACTTGAGGAAACCACCAGTGACAGTATTATAAGAATCATCAATTAGTTCTGCTATTATTTGAGAATTGCTTATTTTATTCCCAGGTGAGCAATGCATTAAAAATTCAGACCCATCTTCTAACTTTAAAAAATATGGAGATTCTGTAGATATTTGATCCTTATTACCAATAATAACTCCGTTATCTACACACGTTGAAGCCGTGATTATATGTATTTCATCTTGAGAGTTTGATAATCGAACTGTTCCTCCATAATCACTAGTTATCTCAGTTGTCGCTATAACATCTTTTTCAGTGACGAGTTGATCTTTTGAAACCATTACTTCTGAATTTAAAGATAAGTTATAAACATCTCCAGCTAAGATCCACAATAACCCACCTTCTGTGCTGGTTAAAGTTATATTTCCTTGTCGATCCATTCTTTCTTCAATTAGTAGATTAGAAAAATAGACTTCACCAGAAAGAGTACTAGATAAATCTTTTGTAACTTTTTCAGTTATAAGGTTTCCTCTAGCACTGATTTCTCCTATAATCTGATTTTTCTTTAATTGCTCATTATCGCTAATAAATAGAATAGTTCCCTGTTTAAACTCTATCCTCGATTTTATGTTTGCATAGTTATATAAATCTAGTTTTACACTTTCCTCTAAGATTAGAGCTTCTTCACCATGCCTTGTGCGAGTTAGTCTTGCTTTTATGGATTTAGGTATTCGAAGAACACCATCAAATGGAGATCTTATCTGTTCAGCTAATTCACCAGTAAATACACCTCCAGTGTGGAAAGTTCTCATCGTAAGTTGAGTACCCGGTTCTCCGATGGATTGAGCTGCAATAATACCAACTGCTTCTCCAAGATCTACAAGAGAACCATGGGCTAGACTCCACCCATAGCAGAATTGACAGACAGATCTAGATGATTCACAAGTTAGTGGAGATCGAACGAGTACTGATTTTATTCCCGCTTGCACAATTTGTTTAGATACTATGGAATCTATGTCTTGATTACTATGTGCAATAATTTCTGCAGTATCGGGAGTATAGATGGTTTCAAACAGAACTCTTCCTAAAAGACGGCTCTCTAAAGGTATAAGAACCTTATTTTTGTCCGTCATATCTTTTAAGATAATCCCTCGTCCTGTTCCGCAATCCACTTCACGAATGATGATATCTTGCGCAACATCCACTAGTCGTCGAGTCAAATATCCGGAGTCTGCAGTTCTTAAAGCTGTGTCAACCAAACCTTTTCTTGCCCCATAACAAGAGATTACATATTCAGTGACCGTTAATCCTTCTCTAAAGTTACTTTTGATAGGTAAATCTATAATCTGACCTTGAGGGTCAGACATCAATCCTCTCATTCCAACAAGTTGTCTTACTTGGGATATGTTACCTCTAGCACCCGAAAAGGCCATAATATAAACAGGATTTAGGGGATCTGTTTCTCTAAAATACTTGATAACCTCATCTTTTAGTGACTCACTAGAATTATTCCATGTATCAATAACTTTTTGAAATCTTTCTACGGCTGTAATTTCCCCACGAGAATAACGTTGCTCTGTAAGTTTTATATCCTCATTTGTTTTAGATAACAAATCCCTTTTAGTTGGGGGAACACGTAAATCTTCAACACTTATTGATATACCTGCTCGGGTAGCATAATGAAAACCCAGTTCTTTTAGTTTGTCGGCCATATAGGAGGCTCGGCCCGTTCCATAATTGCTGAATGCCCATGCCATCAATCGCTTTAATTCTTTTTTATCAATAATTTTATTTGTAAATTTCGGCTTAGGTGGTAGAAATAAGTACTTTTCTTTCATTTTTTATTTATGGAATATTGAAAGTGTTTTATACAGAAAAAGTTAAAGAATCTTGTAAAACTTTGTTTAGTAAGATTCGACCAGGAGTAGTCAATATATACTGGGTAATTATCGTACCTTGTTCATTTTTCTTTATAAGACGGCTTGAAAATACATCAAGCTTGATTTCCTCAGGCATTGAAATAGATTCAATAAACTCTGAATCATCCTCAACAATGTCATTAAACCGTATCCATACATAACCATGCAATGGAATTTGTTTTTGATTGTAAGCCATCAGACAATCTTCTAAACTAGAAAAGTAATGAGGGTCTTTGGTTTGTTGAGATGCGTTATGAGTTGTTAAATAATAACAACCCAGAACCATATCTTGGCTTGGTGTAATAATAGGTTCACCAGTTGCTGGAGATAAAAAATTATATGGAGCTAACATGAGTAATCTTGCCTCTGATTGAGCTTCTAAAGACAGAGGAATGTGAACAGCCATTTGATCTCCATCAAAGTCTGCGTTGAAGGCTGGACATACGAGTGGATGTAATTTTATAGCTCGACCTTCCACTAAGATTGGTTCAAAAGCTTGAATTCCTAGTCTATGTAAAGTTGGAGCTCTATTTAAAAGAACTGGATGACCTTGTATAACTTCTTCCAATACATTCCAAACGGTGATATCATTCTTTTGAATCATTTTTTTTGCCGCTTTAATATTATTCACCAATCCTTGTTGAATAAGTCTGTGAATGACAAAGGGTTGAAAGAGCTCTAAAGCCATCTCTCTTGGCAAACCACATTGATTTAGTTGTAGCTGAGGACCTACCACTATGACGGATCGGCCTGAATAATCGACTCGTTTTCCGAGTAAATTCTGTCTGAATCTTCCTTGTTTTCCTTCGATTATATCGGATAACGATTTTAAAGGTCTATTGTTTGCTCCCACGACGACTCTTCCTCGTCTACCATTATCTATAAGGGCATCTACGGATTCCTGGAGCATTCTTTTTTCATTACGTATGATAATTTCAGGTGCTAGTATTTCTTGTAATCGACGTAATCGATTATTTCTATTAATTACTCTCCTATAAAGATCATTTAGATCTGACGTTGCAAATCTTCCCCCATCTAGTTGAACCATAGGTCTTAAATCTGGAGGTATGATAGGTAAAACGGTTAGCACCATCCAGGAGGGATCTGATCTAGTAGCGATAAAGTTATCTAAAACTCTTAATCTTTTTATAGCTTTATCTTTTTTAGCTCCCTTTGCTGAGAGTACCTCTTCACGAAGGCTCTCAGCTTCAACCTCAAGATCAATGTCCTTTAAAAGCCTTTGAATTGCTTCAGCCCCAATTCCTACCTCTACTCCATTTAGATCAGAATCTTCTTGATATAATTGATCTTCAATTTCGATCCATTCATCTTCCGTAAGAAGTTTTTTATATGTTAAGCTACCGCAATTTCCAGGCCTAGTAACTACATAAGAATTGAAATAGACAATTTGTTCAACATCTTTTAACGGAATATCCAGTAAAAGTGATATATAACTTGGTGTACCTTTTAGATACCAGACATGTGTGACAGGAGCCGCCAGATCGACGTATCCCATCCTATGTCGTCTTACTTTTGACTCCGCTACTTCTACACCACAACGTTCACAAATAATCCCTTTATATCTAACTCTTTTATACTTTCCACAATGGCATTCCCAGTCTTTAACGGGTCCAAAAATTCGCTCACAAAACAATCCGTCCATTTCAGGTTTTAAAGTCCTGTAATTGATTGTTTCAGGTTTTGTTACCTCTCCAACACTTTGTCCATTAGGTAATATCCTTTCTCCCCACTTTCTTATTCTTTCTGGGGAGGCAAGATTTATTTTAACGTAATCAAAATATTGCTCTAATTTTGGCATAAGATAATTTTCTCCAATGTTCTACTTTGTCTGTACGTTACCAAAATTATAAAAACGAGTTTTCTAGGTTTTCTCTAAGAATGGATTCATAGACAGGTCGAGAGAAGCTACGTCTTAGATTGGAATTTGACATCAGATCTACTTCAATACCCCTCGTTTGACCATCGGATAAATTTTCAATCTTATAAGCTCCAATATCAAGACCTAATGATTGTAATTCTCTCATAAGAACTTTGAAAGATTCGGGAGTTCCAGGTCTCGGTATTGGTTTACCTTTAACGATAGCATTTAAAGTTTCATTTCTACCCTGCATATCATCTGATTTAACTGTTAGTAACTCCTGTAAAGTATATGAGGCTCCAAACGCTTCGAGTGCCCACACCTCCATTTCACCTAACCTTTGTCCTCCGTGTTGAGCTTTACCACCCAATGGTTGTTGCGTCACTAAAGAATATGGTCCAGTTGATCTAGCATGTATTTTATCATCTACTAAGTGAACTAGTTTTAACATATATGAAATCCCTACTGTAACTGGGTTATCGAATTTTTCTCCAGTTCGTCCATCAAAAATCTCCATCTTTCCGGGGTGATCAAAATTGAAAATCCATTCTTTCTCAGTCTCTGATTTTGCTTCTAACAAAGTATCATTTATCAAAATACGAGAAGCTTCTGCCCCATGCATTTCATCAAATGGAACAATCTTAAATCTTTTATTCAAGTTTTCGGCAGCTAAACCAAGAAGACATTCAAAGATCTGTCCTACATTCATTCGAGATGGAACCCCGAGTGGATTAAGAACAATATCGACCGGTGTTCCATCAGGTAAATAAGGCATATCTTGTCTAGGAAGTATTTTAGATATAATTCCTTTATTTCCATGTCGTCCAGCCATCTTATCTCCAACTTGAATTTTTCTAGTTTGTGCTAGATAAACTCTAATAACTATATTCGCTCCGGTTGGTAATTCATCTCCTTTTTCCCTTGTAAAAATTCTAACATCTAACACACGACCTTTACCACCATTCGGAACTCTTAGTGAGCTATCTCGAACATCTCGAGTCTTTTCTCCAAAAATGGCTCTCAATAATTTACCTTCTGGTGGTTGATCAGATTCCCCTTTAGGTGTGACTTTTCCAATTAAAATATCACCAGATTCTACCCATGAACCAATAACAATAATTCCGTTATCGTCAAGTTTTCGTAATGAATATTCACTAATATTAGGTAGTTCTCTTGTAATCTCTTCCGATCCTAATTTAGTTTGTCTCGCTTCAATCTCGTATTTCTCTATGTGAACGGATGTGTAAACATCATTATAAACTAGCCTTTCACTTATCAAAAAAGCATCTTCATAATTGTAACCTTCCCAAGGTACATAAGCGACTAAGATGTTTTGTCCTAACGCAAGCTCTCCTCCCTCTGTAGCGGCTCCATCTGCTATGACCTGACCTGGATTAATGGATTCACCTAACCAAACACAGGGTCTTTGATTAATGCATGTGTCCTGGTTAGACCTTTGATACTTTTGTAAAAAATAAACTACTTCTTTTTGTTCTGGATCCTGTATACAAATTTTATCAGCTGATACATACGTAACTGTTCCGAGTCCTAAACTAACTATAACCATTCCAGAATCTCTTGCAGCTTGTGCCTCTAAACCAGTCCCTATTAAAGGACTCTCAGGATAAAGTAATGGGACAGCTTGTCTTTGCATATTCGATCCCATTAAAGCTCTATTCGCATCATCATGTTCTAAAAAAGGTATAAGAGAAGTTGCAATAGAAATTACTTGAATAGGAGATACAGCTCGATAATCGACTTGGTTCATGGAGCTATTTGTAAATTCTTGTTTATATCTCACAGGTATATTTTCGTCTTGCAAAAATCCCTCAGAGTTTATAAACGTATCCCCAGGTGCAATTCGCAGATCATCTTCTTGATCTGCTGTTAAATAAATAGGCTCTAAATTAAGAAGCACTTTTCCATTTTGTACTTTATAAAAAGGTGTTTCAATAAATCCATAAGAATTTATTCGAGCGTGAGTCGCTAGAACTCCAATCAACCCAGCATTTGGTCCCTCTGGGGTCTCTATGGGGCATATGCGTCCATAATGACTTGGGTGTATGTCTCTAACAGCAAATCCAGCTCTATCTCGGCTTAATCCACCCGGGCCGAGTGCGCTTATTCTACGTTTATGAGTCAACTCTGCTAAGGGATTAGTCTGATCCATAAATTGAGACAGTTGACTTGAACCAAAAAATTCTCGAATAGATGCTATTATTGGCTTAGGATTTACTAATGTATTCGGAGTCAAGGAGGAGCTTTCACAAATGGTCATCCTTTCCTTAATAATACGTTCTAAGCGATTTAAACCAATTCTAACCTGATTTTGGAGAAGTTCTCCAACAGATCTGACGCGTCTATTTCCAAGATGGTCAATATCATCAATTTCACCTATATCAAACTTTAAATTTATTAAATAATCAATTGCAGCAAGAGTATCTTGAGGAGTCAACACTCTAATGTTCTCTGGTACATTTAAATGAAGTTTCTTATTTAACTTATATCTTCCTACTTTTCCTAAATCGTACCTCTTAGGATCAAAAAATCTTGAATACAAAATCTGTTGACCTCCATTTACCGTAGATGGCTCACCAGGTCGTAACTTTGTATACATTTGAATTAAGGCTTCTTCAGTCGTGTAGTTTCCTTCAATACGAAATGTTTTTTTTAAATATTCAGGATGGCGTAACCCATTATAAATATCATTATCACTGAGACCCATAGCTTTAAGAAATACATGAGCTGGAATCTTACGAGTTTTGTCTACTCTCACCCATACCAGATCATTACGATCAGTCTCAAATTTAACCCATGCACCTCGGTTTGAGATTAAACTTCCACTATAGGTTCTCCTCCCTTGTTTATCTGTGTCAGATTTGTAGTAGATACCTGGACTTCTCACAATTTGATTCACAATCACTCGTTCTGCGCCATTTATAACAAAAGTACCTCTGTCTGTCATGAGAGGCAAATCACCTATAAAAACCTCTTGTTCTTTAATAACTCCAGTTTCTTTATTAATTAATCGCGCAGGTACATAGACTTGGACAGAATATGTCGAATCACGACGCTTACATTCTATAACGTTATATTTAGGGTATCGTAATTTATATTGTTCTCCAAGGAAATGTAGTTCCAAGTTTCCGGTGTAGTCCGTTATGGGTGAAAAGTTCTTTATTTCTTCAATAAGTCCCTCTTCTAGAAACCAACAGAAACTTGCACGTTGAATTTCTACCAAATCAGGTAAGACAAAAGTAGAAAATTTAGTGCTAATCATAAAAATTTTATCCCCCAAATAATAGATTTTTAAATGGTAAAAATTCAGTTACAAAAAACTCAATAAGTATACTTCCTTGTCTAGATAAATAAAATTTGAAAAAGAGCATCAAAAAGAGAAAACATAATTAAAATTATAAAGAGTCAGTGAATAATCACTGACATAAATTCCAAAAGTAAAGAGAAAATAGGAACTAACCTATATTTTCAATGAAACTTCACGGTTTTTAAATGCTTTTGCTAGGGAAGATTTTTTAGAATCTCCGTTATTAGAATGAAGCACACCTTTTTGAACCGCTTTATCGATTTTACTCACTGTTAGAGAAAGAAGAGTTTTAACTGAAGATAGATTTTCAGTAGTAGAACTGTCGATAGCGACACGTGTCTTTTTCATTAATGTCTTAACAGTTGATTTATACGCTTTGTTTCTTAATCTATTACGTTCTGCGATTTCTATCCGTTTATAAGATGATTTTGTATTAGCCACTAAATATCTCCTAAATTTTAGTATATAATATCTGAATCGTTTCTCTACTAAATTCAACACAGATACGGATTATAACATAGAACATCTTTAGCAAATTATAATTTTGCCTATTCAATAAAAATTTCATTAAAATGGCTTTTTTAAAAATTTTAAATTAACTGAATTAATTAAACCTAATAAAAGATAAAATCATACTAAGGAATCTTGATTTGTGAATTAATAATATGTTTCATAAAAAAATTCCAGTACAATAATTGTGTTTAACAAAACTCTATAATAAACAAAAAAAATATAGCATAGAAAAAAGATGGCAAAAAGCAAAGGTGCAAGAATAGTTATTACTTTAGAATGTAAGATACCTGAAGGAGTGTATCGTTACACAACAACAAAAAACCGACGTAATACTCCGAATAGATTAGAAATAAAAAAGTATTGTCCATTATCAAAAAAACACGAGACTTTTAAAGAAATAAAATAAATAAAAACCTCTTTTATGGCTATATATCGTCGAAAAGCTTCTCCTTTAAAAACAAGCGAACCAATTGATTACAAAAACGTTGAATTATTAGGGAAATTCCTTACAGAACAAGGAAAAATCTTACCAAGAAGAGTAACTGGACTAACTACAAAACAACAAACTCGACTAACAAAAGCAGTAAAGAAAGCGAGACTATTATCTTTACTTCCTTTTATTAATCGAGAAAATTAAAAACGCACACTCTAAAATCTTATTCTAAATTTTAGAGTGTATTTTTTTTCTTAGGTATCATTTCAAAGACCAATATCGTATCGTTTGCTCTCCAATTATCAAATGCTTCGATGAAAATACCACATTCTAAACCTGATAAAACTTCCTCGACATTTTCTTTTAATCTTTTTAATGATGTTATAGAACCTTTATAAATGGTTTCATTATCTCTCGTAACTTGAACCACAGAGTTACTTCTTATTTTACCTTCCAAAATAGTAGATCCTGCTACAAAGCTTTTTGCTAATGGAAAAACCGTTTTAACTAAAGCTTTGCCTAACAGTTTTTCATCATACTGTGGTCCTACTATCTCATCAATTAAAATTTGAACATAATCAAATAGATCATAAACTACATCAAATTCTCGGACATTTATAGAAGAACTTTTAGCCAATTTCTTAGCTCCGCTGGCAGATGTCGTGTTAAATGCTAAAATGTTAGCATTACTAGTAGATGCGAATTCAATATCAGTTTCTGTAACTTCACCTGCGCACGAATACAATATACGAACTTGAACATCAAAACTGTCTAATTTAGTTAACACAGAATTAATAGCTTCAGCCGAACCTTGACTATCTGTTTTAATAATTAAATTGAGTTTTTTCTTAGTTTCTGAACCGGAGACATATAAACTATCTGCGAACGACTGGGAATTAAAAGCCTCAGACATACTATTAGTTCCAGATGCAATGAAAGACTTAGCTTCTTTTTCATCTTTGAACGATACAAGTTTCTCTCCTATGGAAGGAACTGTAGTTAACCCCCATATAACAACTGGTGATGAAGGACCAGCCTCTCTAATATTTTCAGATACACTATTCATCATTCCACGAATCTTCCCTAAATGATTTCCAAAAACTACATTATCTCCAGTTCGTAGAGTCCCATTTTGAATAAGAACAGATGCAACAGGCCCTTTCGTTCTATCTAAGTGTGATTCAAGAATCACTCCTTCTGCTGGAGCCGCTGAATCGGCTTTCAGATTTAAAACATCTGAAAGTAAAAGAATCATCTCAAGTAAATTATCGAGATTTGTCTCTTGAATAGCACTTATGGGTACCATCAGAGTATCACCTCCCCAATCCTCGGCGATTAAGTTAAACTGACTTAATTCTCTTTTAATCAATTCAATATCAGCGTTTTCTTTATCTATTTTATTTATCGCAACGATAATAGGAACATTATAAGACTTAGCACATTCTATAGCTTCAATCGTCTGAGGTTTAACTCCATCATCGGCAGCAACTACCAAAATAACTATATCTGTAATAGAGACTCCTCTAGATCTCATACCTGAAAAAGCTTCATGTCCAGGTGTATCAAGGAAAATTATTTTTTTAGTCTCATTATTAAGATCTATCTCGACTTGATATGCCCCTATTCTTTGTGTGATTCCTCCTGCTTCTTTTTGAGCTACCTGAGTTTTTCGAATTTTATCTAATAAAGTTGTCTTTCCATGATCTACGTGACCCATAATCGTAACTATAGGTGATCGCAGCTCTGAACCTCGAATATCACGATTAGCTTCACGTTTTATACTATCTTTAGAAATTGATGGGTCATCCCCACTTTCCACCAAAATACCAAACTCTTCAGCCAATTTTTGAGCAATAGAAGAATCAACAACTTGGTTTACAGTGACAGGAATACCTTTTAGAAAAAGAGATTTAATAATCTCTGTAGTCGACACTTTGAAAAGATCTGATAAACTCTGAACAGTAAGAGAACCTTTTAAAAAGACTTTTTCTGGTTTTACAACAATATCCACAACCACAGCCTTTTTCTGTATAGAGCTTGGAGATTTCTTCTTAGAAACAGGATTTAATTTTTGCTTTAAATTAGAAGAATTATTATTAATCTCACTGTTTATCGGCTTAGGTGGTCGAGCTAGTGGAAGTAGAGATACCGTGGATGTCATATCAGAACTTTCAAAAAGTTCATTTACAGATTCATACTCTTCATCAAAGTTTACCTTTGATCGTACTTTCTTTTTTATCTTAAGTTTTAGTTTTTCAACTTCTCTATCATCATCTTTATCGTTTTTCTTAACTTTTTTATCTACTTTTAAAATTGGTCTTATACTTAAATCAATTAAACTAGATTGGGCTCCTTCATCCAAAGATGATAAAAGTGGTGATCCTTTTAAAGGTATTATGGTCAAAGGGTTTATTAGAAGAAGCGTATCATCAATATCACTTTTATATGGAGTCAGAAAGCTCTTTACAATACGACGGTTTGGGTAACTAAAATCAAACATTAGGAAAGAACTTCCTCTTAATAGACGAAAACTATTCTGGAAGTTTATTAAAAATCGACAATTCGTTATAATCAAAGTTTTTCTCCTAAATAAATACTCTTCTAGCTATTCTTACAATAATTCTTTATTGTTCCAGAATATTAAACACAAACTTTTAAATTAGCTTGAATTTATTGTGTCAAGGTAAATTTATAAATTATGAAACGTTCTTTTTTCTTAATTATACAAAAGAATCTATTCAAGAATGCATAAAGTTCTCAGAAATCTAAATATCTTTCTCAAAAAAAAGTAAGATAATTTCATATGAAAAATAGCTAACTTCTAAATACAAAATGCCTAGATTTCAAAAAAATGATAATTTCATTGATAAAACATTTACAGTCCTTGCTGATCTCGTATTAAAAGTTCTACCTGCAAGTCGACAAGAGAAAGAAGCATTCTCATATTATAGAGATGGAATGTCGGCTCAATCAGAGGGTGAGTACGCTGAAGCTTTGGAAAATTATTACGAAGCTTTAAGATTAGAAGATGACCCATATGACCGAAGTTACATCTTATACAATATAGGACTAATATATGCGAGTAACGGAGAATATGTTAAAGCTCTAGAATACTACCACCAAGCTCTTGATCTAAACTCCAGACTTCCCCCAGCAATGAATAATATTGCAGTTATTTATCATTATCAAGGGGTTAAAGCTTCTGAAAGGAAAGATCTTGAGACCGCCCGCGCAATGTTTGATAAAGCTGCTGAATACTGGAAACAAGCAATACGATTAGCCCCAAATAATTATATTGAGGCTCAAAATTGGCTTAAAACAACTGGTCGAATGTCATCCGACAATTTATACTAACATCGAAAGTTTTTAAGTGATTCAAACAAAAAGATTCTAAAAAAAAACATCTCTATTCTTCATACCTAGCACTTTAAAAGTAAACTTTAAACGTTTACAAATACCGTAAATTTTATACGCTTAATTTTCACATATTGAGTATCATAAAATACAAAGTTACTACGAAACAATTATTTTACATTCTTATTCGGAGAAAGAAAAAGTAATATGGCTACAACTGCAACAAGTACTGGTTTTATAACTCAAATTATAGGTCCTGTAGTGGACGCTGAATTCCCTAACGGAAAACTTCCTAAAATTTATAATGCGATCATAATTGGAGAAGGAGAATCCGCTGTAACATGTGAGGTTCAACAACTGTTAGGAAACAATCGTGTTAGAGCTGTTTCTATGACATCTACAGATGGACTAAAAAGAGGTATGTCTGTTGCAGATACAGGGGGAGCGATAAGCGTTCCAGTTGGGAAACCAACTTTAGGACGTATTTTTAACGTCCTAGGACAAGCTGTAGATAACATGGGTGACCTTAAAGTTGATAAAACGCTACCTATCCATAGATCATCTCCTTCTTTCACTGAATTAGAAACAAAACCTTCTATTTTTGAAACAGGAATTAAAGTTGTAGATTTACTTGCTCCTTACAGACGTGGTGGTAAAATTGGACTATTCGGTGGTGCGGGTGTAGGGAAAACTGTTTTAATTATGGAACTTATCAACAACATTGCTAAAGCACATGGTGGTGTGTCTGTGTTTGGTGGTGTAGGTGAAAGAACTCGTGAAGGAAATGATCTTTACATGGAAATGAAAGAATCCAAAGTAATTAACGAGGAAAATTTAGGTGAATCTAAAGTTGCGCTTGTATATGGTCAGATGAATGAACCACCAGGAGCTCGTATGAGAGTTGGTCTGACTGCTTTGACTATGGCCGAATACTTTAGAGATGTTAATAAACAAGACGTTCTATTGTTCATTGACAACATCTTTAGATTCGTGCAAGCTGGTTCAGAAGTATCGGCCTTACTAGGTCGTATGCCTTCAGCTGTAGGTTACCAACCTACACTAGCGACTGAAATGGGAGCACTTCAAGAAAGAATTACATCCACAACTGAAGGTTCAATTACATCAATTCAAGCTGTATATGTTCCTGCCGATGACTTAACTGACCCTGCTCCAGCAACAACTTTCTCCCACTTAGACGCGACTACAGTACTTTCTAGAAACTTAGCAGCTAAAGGAATCTATCCTGCTGTAGATCCTCTAGACTCTACATCTACTATGCTACAACTAGATATCGTTGGAAAAGAGCATTATTCTACAGCTCAGTCTGTAAAACAAACTTTACAAAGATATAAAGAACTACAAGATATCATTGCAATTTTAGGTTTAGACGAATTATCTGAAGAAGATAGATTAACGGTTGCTCGTGCAAGAAAAATTGAACGTTTCTTATCTCAACCATTCTTCGTTGCTGAGGTATTTACAGGCTCCCCAGGTAAATATGTATCCTTAGCGGATAGCATAAAAGGATTCAATATGATCCTAAAAGGTGAACTTGATGAATTACCAGAGCAAGCATTTTACCTTGTAGGTAATATAGACGAAGCAATTAACAAAGCAAAAAGCTTGAAGGGGTAAATAAAAAATGTCTTTACATGTTAGCATAATAGCACCGGATCGTAATGTCTGGGACGCAAATGCAGAAGAAGTTATATTACCAAGTAGCACAGGTCAGCTTGGGATATTAAAAGGTCACGCACCCCTTTTAACTGCATTAGACATCGGGGTAATGCGAGTACGAATTGAAAAAGATTGGATTCCTATCGTTTTAATGGGTGGATTTGCTGAGGTTGAAAATGATGAATTGACAATCCTAGTTAATGGAGCTGAAGAAGGCTCTAAAATTAACGCAGATGAAGCTCAAAAAAATTTAGAAGAAATGACAGTTCGTTTTAACGAAGCACAAACAAGCAAAGAAAAAATAGAGGCAACTCAAAACTTACGTAAAGCGAGAGCTCGTGTTCAAGCTTCGACAATGTAAAAATAATAATACAGGTATATAAAGATTTATATACCTGTATTATTATGATTATTAATATTTCAAAAGTTGACAATGGACAATTAATGAACTTAAAAAAAGCAAAATTATTAATTCCTTATGCTTTAGATATCAAGCAAAATGATGCTGAAATGTCATTATCAGATCACCTTGAAGAATTACGTCAACGAGCATTTTGGTCTGTATCTACAATTGTGACAGCTATATTGGTATCAATTTTCAGCGTAAAAAGCATAGTAAAAGTACTTCAAGAGCCAGCTCTTGGAATTAAATTTCTCCAATTCGCTCCCGGAGAATATTTTTTTGCATCAATCAAAATAGCCGCATATACAGGCTTATTACTGAGTAGTCCTTTTTTTATATATCAAATCATTCTATTTGTATTACCGGGAATGACAAAAAGTGAACGTAAAACAATTATCCCAATAATATTGGGTGCCATTAGCCTTTTTATGTTAGGTTTATTTTTTGGATATTTCATATTAGTCCCTGCGGCCCTAAACTTTTTCATTAACTATGGATCAGAAGTGGTCGAACCATTCTGGTCTTTTGAACAGTATTTTGAATTTATTCTTATACTCTTGTTCAGCACAGGACTAGCATTCCAATTACCTGTAATACAAGTAATGCTTGGCTTATTTCGAATAATATCAGCAGAAACCATGATATCAGCGTGGAGATACGTAATACTTGGATCCACAATTGTAGGAGCTATATTAACACCCTCAGTAGACCCTTTGACTCAAATTTTGATGTCTTCTATAGTCATCGTTTTATACTTTTCAGGCGCAGGAGTCGTACTCCTTGTAGAAAAAAGTAGAAGAAATATTGAGTATAAGACCAACTTTTAAGTTATGATAATAAAATTAACAGTCTTATAAAAAACACAACTATATAGAAATGACAAAATTTTAAATCATTCTAATGGTAAGATAAGACTTAATGTAGATTATTATGTGACACTAAATCAAACTCAAATAAATAAGTGTTCATAAGTAATATACTACTAGTCTCAACAAATTACTTTTATCACTTATAAAATTAGTTGTTGACAAAAATTACGTATTTTAAGAAACAGTTTGGAGACTAATGAAAAATAATTACCTATCTAATCTAATCAAAAGTGTAAGACAAAACTCATTATTCACAGCTATTTTATTAACAATAGCTATACCTAGTATGTCGAACGCTTTTCCTATCTTCGCTCAACAAGCTTATGAAAACCCTAGAGAAGCTACAGGAAGAATAGTTTGTGCAAACTGTCATTTGGCACAAAAACCTGTTGAAATTGAAGTGCCTCAAGGTGTTTTACCAGACACAGTATTTGAAGCCGAAGTGAGCATTCCTTACGATTTATCTGTTAAGCAAGTAACTGGAGATGGATCAAAAGGATCTCTAAACGTAGGAGCAGTTGTTATATTACCTGATGGTTTTATTTTAGCTCCAAAAGATAGACTTTCAGCAAAACTAAAAGAAGAAACTAAAGATGTAACAATTTCCACATATAGTGCCTCAAAACCAAACATATTGGTTGTAGGTCCAATTCCTGGTGACAAACATCAAAAAATTGTCTTCCCTATATTATCACCAAACCCGGCTGAGAATAAAAATGTTCACTTTATTAAATATCCAATTTATGTAGGTGCTAACAGAGGAAGAGGTCAAGTAAACCCAACTGGTACTAAGACTAACAACACATTGTATACATCACCAACAGAAGGACAAGTTACAAAAATAGAAAAACTAGGTCAAGGAGGTTATGACGTTACAATAAAATCAAAACGAAGTGACTCAATTGTTGTCTCTATTCCATCAGGACCTGATCTTTTAGTTAAAGAGGGTCAATCTATTACAGCTGATCAACCTCTAACAGTTGATCCTAATGTAGGTGGATTTGGTCAAACTGAAACTGAAATCGTACTTCAAAGTCCAGCTAGAGTAAAAGGAATGATTGCATTCTTCTTTACAATAATTCTGGCTCAAATTCTATTAGTTCTTAAGAAAAAACAATTTGAAAAAGTTCAATTGGCAGAAATGAACTTCTAAAAAAACATGTGTAAAAACAATTTTTACACATGTTTTTTATTTTAAATCTGTATTCGTAACTTTTATAACCTCATCAAAACATTTAGTGTCTAAGACAGCAATTTGGGCTAACATTTTTCTATTAATTGCGACCTTAGAGTTCTTCAGTCTTTTTATAAAAGAACTATAGGTCATATCTTTTTCTCTAACAAAAGCATTAATTCGTACAATCCATAAACTTCTGAACTCACGTTTCCTTCTTTTTCTACCAACATAGGCATAACGAAGAGCTTTCATAACTTGTTGATTGGCCATTCGAAAAAGTTTCGAGTGTGTACCTCTAAACCCTTTCGCTATTCTCAAAATTTTATTTCGCCGATTTCTAGCGACATTCCCTCTTTTTACTCTTACCATTTTATTTTTACTTACTTATTATAGATTTTAAAGATACGGAAGCATACTACGCAAAGCTATAGAATCCCCAAAAGAAACTACCATAAGACGAGAAAGATTCTTTTTTCTTTTAGATGATTTTTTTTCTAAAAGGTGACCTTTAAATGCTCGTCTTCTAATAAACTTTCCAGTTACTGTTTTACGGAATCTCTTCTTAGCAGAATGCCTAGTTTTTAATTTATACATAAACTAAATCGAAAATTTTATACTCATAAGGAATAATAAAGTAATTTTATTACCAATAGTAAAAGATGTAAATAAACGAAAGAGATTTTTTTACATCTTTTACAGAACTATAAATTAATACTTAACTTGTGACACGGGAAAAATTGAAGAGAAAAAATTCACAAATAATTGTAATAGAACCCGCATAAAATTAGTATCTAGTTCTTGGAACATTTTCATGTTCATAGTAAACGATAAATTTGCTTCTGCGACAACTTGATCCGCTAACTGTAAATCTAATGCCAAAGAATCCAAGGCTTTTTTGTAATTTTGTTTAAATTGCTGTTCATCATCAACTTCATCAAATTCATAAAATGATAATCCTTTGCCATCTGATAAATTCATAGCTCTTTGAGCAATCTTCTTTAAGATCTGCCCACCTGATAAGTCACCCAAATATCTTGTATAAGCATGTGCAACCAACAGCTCTGGTTTATCCTGACTTATCGTATTGATACGATCTACATAAAGTTGAGTCGCATTAGAAATAGAGATGGAAGTTTTCCAATTCTCTCCGTAAAAATATTCTAAATCTTTTTCTAGACTTACGCGACGGTTTAACTCTCTAAAATAAATAGGTGAAATAAAAGGATTATCTTTATTTTTTTCCATTGCTTCTTCCATCGCAGAATATACAAAATAAAGATTAGAAACTAACTTCCGATAGGAACTTTTATCAACTACTCCACCCAAAAAAGACTTCACAAAACTTACGTTTTCTGCCATACTATGGGATTTACTTGTCCCCTCGCGTAACTGGGTTGCTAAATTACCTGTCATGTATACTTTTTGTGTAATAATTTTATCTATAGGATAATATTTAAAAACGACTTTTGTTACAAAATGAAATGAATATTGATATTGTAATTAAAAATTCAAACATAAGTGTAATAATCTTAAAAGACTTCTGAGAATTAGAAACTTTGAAAAAAAAATTAAAAACTTGACTAAAATCACAAGAGCTTACCTCAATAAAACAAGTTTTCTATAGTATAATGTTACATTAGTCATATGGGTTCTTTCCCAACAGATAATACACACGCGATATCAACAAAACTCACTTATGGATATAATAAGCTTAGGATGGTCTTCTTTAATGGTAATGTTCACGTTCTCGTTAGCTCTTGTTGTCTGGGGCCGGAACGGTTTCTAAAAACTATAAAATTACAAAAACACGATTTTTAAGGAGAACACATGGGAAACGAAATGATATCAGCAGCATCTGTTAGCTTCGCAATTACTTTAATAGGTCTAGCTCTAGGTTTTGCTTTACTAAAACTACAAGGCGAATAAAAAAGTGAAGGAATTTTCAAATTCCTTCAAGCAATTTACTATAATCTTTAAAATAATATGCTTCATAACTTTTGGATTACATCCGCTATATTGCTAATTTTTTTCATCATTTTACATAACCCTAAATCACAAGGATTAGGAAGTCAAAATCAAATGTTTGGAATGACGAGAACAGCTGAAGAAAATATAAACAAAATTACATGGATTTTGACATTTATATTTTTTGTACTTGCCATTTACATATCTTCATCCAATAAAATAACTTAATAGTTATGACTGAGATCCAAATATGTCCTGTACCGTACAATCAACGTCCCTCAAATGAATATTTAAGTTTAAAAAGCTCTTTTAACTTTAGTTGGATTTTTCAAGACTCGAAAAAATTTCTTGAATCACTTGTAAAACCAGTTCTATTTACCTACCTCCTGTCCTACATCATCGTCTTAAATATTCACAGTAGAGATAATCAGATAACTCCTAAGTTAATTGCAGAACTTTTTATATCGACATCATTTTTTCTAATGATTTATATGATACAAAGTTATTTAGCATGTAAATATATATATGACCGCCTAATGTTGTCTGTCATTACTTATGAGGAATCAGGTTGGTACGATGGTCAAACCTGGATCAAATCTAAAGAAATGCTAGTTCAGGATAGACTAATAGGAACATATGAACTTCTACCAAAGATTGAAAAACTAAAGAGTATTGTAATATCTTTGTTTATTCTTTCAGGAATAAATTCATTTATCTATATACTTAGTTAAAAACTTAACTGTAAAAAAAAATTCATGCTATAATAAAATGCACTACACGCGGGGTAGAGCAGTCTGGTAGCTCGTCGGGCTCATAACCCGAAGGCCAATGGTTCAAATCCATTCTCCGCTATAAGTTTTATTCAAACAGTAGTCGAAAAGCTCAAAAAAGTGTTATAATATAAGTACATATATAAAAAATTTATTATGAGTGAAACATTAAATTTACAAATCCCGTCTCCAACATTCGAAGGTAGCACTGGTGGTTGGCTTCGAGCAGCAGAGACCGAAGAAAAATATGCGATAACTTGGACAAGTCCAAAAGAGCAAGTATTTGAGATGCCAACTGGTGGTGCAGCTATCATGAGAAAAGGTGAAAACCTATTATATCTAGCACGCAAAGAACAGTGTTTGGCATTAGGAACTCAAATAAAAATATCTTTTAAGATTACGGATTACAAGATTTACAGAATCTTCCCAAGTGGAGAAGTACAGTATTTACATCCGAAAGATGGGGTATTCCCAGAAAAAGTTAACGCAGGACGAGTTGGAGTTGGAAACGTTTCCCATTCCATAGGAAAAAATCTAAATCCTGCTCAAGTTAAATTTACAAATAAAAGCATCAATTAATATTGTTTCCAATGCACTATAAATGCTATAATTTATAGTGTTAACTTTGGAGAGGTGGCAGAGTTGGTCGAATGCGTCTGATTTGAAATCAGAAGAGACTTTGCGGTTTCCGTGGGTTCGAATCCCACTCTCTCCTGTAAATATATGAAGTAAATAGCCTCGTAAGAAAAAAATCATATTAATGATAGTGAAGAACGTATAAAAGCGGGTGACGCGATTCGAACGCGCGACATCAACCTTGGCAAGGTTGCGCTCTACCACTGAGCTACACCCGCACTAAACCTTGTTTGGTCTATTGCAATATATACATTATTATCTAGATGAGTCTAGTTTGTCAATTAAGATTTGACAGAATTGCTAATAATTTAGATTAGATTGTATAAATTTTCTATGTAAATCTAATCTAATCTAAATTATTACAGACTTTTTTTAAATAATGAATGAGTTAAATGCTGCAGTTACGATAACTAATCCAAACCACAACCCTGCCCCTGTATATACTAGACCTTTAGATTTTTCCCATTCTCCAGGAGAAACCAAGACTACAGGAACACCTACAACAAGAGCAAAAGACAACAGTATAAGAACACTAACAAGCAGTTGTAAAATAGCTACCATATCCTTTTTCCTCAGAAATAAAATTCACATTTCAAATAAATCTTTATTCTTTAAATTAACTTGTACCTATACAAGAATCTATAAAAAAAGATTGTTCTCATACATGTTATACTATCATTTTCTATTTGTGACGATTATTTCATAAATAAAATAGAACTTAAAAAAAGGAAACGGCTACGTAAATTTTAAAAATTATTCTATGTACTTAATTACCCTTAAATTAAGGTATATTGTACACTATATAATAGATGAATCAAAGATTGAAATGTATCGTGCAATCTTTTATTCAGCCTTTACAAACTATAACAAGTAAAGAGGTCACACAATATGACAGAAATCTTATTTTTAGCTAAATTACCAGAAGCTTACGCTATCTTCAAACCCATTATAGATGTAGCACCTGTAATCCCAGTATTTTTTCTTCTGCTAGCTTTTGTTTGGCAAGCAGCAGTAGGCTTTAGATAAATAGAGAAGTTAGAACACTCCTAAAAATAAAGCAGACTTTTTTCACTTCTTTGAATAAAATGTTATTAAGCAAAAAATTATAGATTATATTTTTATTGTAAAGATAACAAAATTATAGTTCGCTTATCCATAAATAGACTTATTATAAAAATACTAGAATGATAGAACCCCTACTGTTTGGAATAGTACTTGGACTTATCCCTGTAACTTTAGCAGGCTTATTTGTAGCTGCATATCTTCAATATAGACGAGGCAACCAATTCGGTCTATAATAATCGAATTTAATAATAAAACAAAAAAGTAGCATTCTAGTTATAGAATGCTACTTTTTTGTTTTACCAACTTGATTTAAATACACCTGGTAAAAGACAATTATGAGCCATCTCTCTAAGAACATGGCGAGATACTCCAAAATATCTGTAATATCCCCTACTACGACCAGTCATCCAACATCTATTTCTGAGTCTTGATGGGAATGAATTTCGAGGTAGTGCCTGAAACTTACCGTACAATTCAAGCTTTTCCTGAAACGACGATGCGTTTTTTATAGAGTTTTTAATATCTATTCTTTTTTTACTGTATTTAATTACTAAGTTCTGGCGCTTTTTCTCGCGCTCGATCATGTTCTTTTTTGCCATATTTTTTACACTAATTATTATTCAGTTACATACAAGAATAGCAGATATTCTTTTAATTTAATCTAAGATTAGGAATTATTTGTAACTGATAAATATTCAGATTAGTAATAACTACATTTGTAGTTATTACTAATAAAGAAATACTTAAGACAATATTATCCAAACTTACCAGTTGTAGATGCTATCACAAATGCCGCATAAGTAAAAATGTACCCAACAGTAAAGTGAATTAAACCTACAAGCCTAGCTTGAACGATTGATAAAGCAACTGGTTTATCTTTCCATCTAACAAGGTTAGCTAGAGGAGTTCTCTCGTGAGCCCATACAAGAGTCTCGATAAGCTCTTGCCAATAACCTCTCCAAGATATTAAGAACATGAATCCTGTTGCCCATATTAAGTGACCAAATAAGAACATCCATGACCACACAGATAAACTATTCATTCCATATGGATTGTAACCATTGATCAGTGGAGATGAGTTTAACCATAGATAATCACGTAACCAACCCATAATATAAGTAGAGGACTCATTAAATTGACCAGGGTTTCCTTGCCAAATTGTCACATGTTTCCAATGCCAATAGAAAGTTACCCAACCAATAGTGTTTAACATCCAGAACATAGATAGATAAAATGCATCCCAAGCAGAGATATCACAAGTACCTCCTCTACCAGGACCATCACATGGGAAACTGTACCCAAAGTCTTTCTTATCTGGCATCAACTTTGAACCTCTAGCATCTAATGCTCCTTTTACCAGAATTAACGCAGTAGTATGTAGAGCTAAAGCGATAGCATGGTGAACTAGGAAATCACCTGGTCCAATAGGTAGGAATAATGAGTTTTTACTATCATTAATAGCGCTTAACCAACCTGGCAACCAGATATTATTGCTAGCATTGGCTGCTAAGCTTCCAGATGAAGATAAAAGTACATCGAACCCATATAAAGCTTTTCCTGAGGAAGCTTGTATCCACTGTGCAAAAACAGGTTCAACTAAGATTTGTTTCTCAGGTTGGCCAAAAGCTACAACCACATCATTATGAACGTATAAACCTAATGTGTGGAAACCTAAGAATAAAGAAACCCAGCTTAAATGAGAAATGATAGCTTCTTTATGATCTAGAATTCGAGCTAAAACATTGTTTTTGTTTTGTTCAGGGTCGTAATCACGAACGAAGAAAATTGCTCCATGGGCAAAAGCACCCACCATTAAGAAACCAGCTATATATTGGTGATGTGTGTAAAGTGCTGCTTGAGTCACATAATCTTTTGCAATAAATGCATAAGAAGGTAAGGCATACATATGCTGTGCAACTAAGGATGTTATTACACCTAAAGATGCTAATGCTAAACCTAACTGGAAGTGAAGAGAATTTGTCAAAGTCTCGAATAAGCCTTTATGTCCAGCACCTAATCGACCTCCAGGTGGTCTGTGTGCGTCTAAAATCTCTTTCAAACTATGACCGATACCCCAATTCGTACGGTACATATGTCCTGCAAATATGAAGACAACACCGATCGCTAAATGGTGGTGCGCTATATCAGATAACCAAAGCGCCTGAGTTTGAGGATGGAAACCACCTACAAACGTTAAAATTGCACTTCCTGCACCATCACTTGTACCAAAAATGTGATTAGTCGTATCAGGGGAAGAGGCATACGCGCTCCAATTACCTGTAAAGAAAGGTGTTAATCCTGCAGGGTGTGGTAAAACTTTTGTGAAATTATCCCAACCTACATGTTGTCCTCTAGATTCTGGTATAGCAATATGTACAAGGTGACCCGACCATGCTACAGAGCTAAAACCGAATAAACCAGATAGGTGGTGATTCAATCTAGACTCATTGTTTTTAAACCAAGATAATCCAGGTCTAAATTTAGGTTGTAGATGAAGCCAACCTGCAAATAGAAGAACAGCAGATAAGAATAATAAGAATAATGAACCTGCGTACAGATCATTATTATTTCTCATACCAACTGTATACCACCAATGATAAACTCCAGAAGTAGAAATATTTACAGGATAAGAAACTCCACCCTTAGTAAAAGCTTTAACAGCTGGTTGTCCAAAATGAGGATCCCAAATCGCATGAGCGATTGGCTTAACCTTCAATGGGTTTAGTACCCACTGTTCAAAATTACCTTGCCACGCAACGTGGAAAAGGTTCCCAGATGTCCATAAAAATATTACCGCCAAATGCCCGAAATGGGATGCGAAAATCTTTTGATAAAGATTCTCTTCTGTCATTCCGTCATGACTTTCAAAATCGTGAGCTGTCGCTAACCCATACCAAATCCTTCTAGTAGCAGGATCTTGAGCCAGGGCCTGACTAAATTTAGGAAACTTTGTTACCATAATTCTCCCTTAAATACTAATTGCTATTATCCTACAGAAATAATTCGAGCTAGGAAAAATGCCCAAGTTGTACCGATACCTCCTAAAAGATAATGTGCAAGACCTACGGCACGACCTTGTGTGATACTCAATGCTCTAGGCTGAATCGCTGGAGCTAAATGTAGCTTATTATGAGCCCAAACAACTGACTCAATAAGCTCTTGCCAGTATCCACGACCACTGAATAAGAACATTAAACTGAAAGCCCATATAAAGTGTGCACCCAAGAAAATCAATCCATATGCAGATAATGCAGATCCATAAGATTGGATAACTTGAGACGCTTGAGCCCAAAGGAAATCTCTCAACCATCCATTTATTGTTATGGCACTTTGTGCAAAGTTTCCTCCAGTAATGTGAGTTACATCTCCATTAGGTCCAACAGTACCCCAAACATCAGATTGCATTTTCCAGCTGAAATGGAAAATTACAACAGATATACAGTTGTACATCCAGAAAAGACCTAAGAATACAGAGTCCCACGCGGAACTTTGACAAGTACCACCACGTCCTGGTCCATCACAAGGGAATCTAAAACCTAAGTTTGCTTTATCAGGTATCAAACGAGAGTTTCTAGAGAAAAGTACACCTTTAAGAAGAATAAGAACAGTTACATGAATAGTAAACGCATGGATATGGTGTACCATGAAATCCGCAGTTCCTAGACTAATAGGCATCATAGCTACTTTATTTCCTACGGCAACAATGTCGCCTCCAAAAGCATAACTAGCTGTGGATAGTGCATTAGGAGTCGTGTTTCCTGGAGCTAATGTGTGTATGTTTTGAACCCATTGAGCAAAAACAGGTTTTAATTGAATTGCTGTATCAGAGAACATATCTTGAGTTCTTCCAAGAGCTCTCATAGTATCGTTATGAATATATAATCCAAAGCTATGGAAGCCTAAGAATATGCATATCCAATTTAAGTGAGAAATGATCGCATCTCGGTGTCGGATAACTCTATCAAGCAAATTGTTATAGTTTTGTGCTGGATTGTAATCTCTTACCATAAATATACCCGCATGAGCAGCTGCACCCGTTACACAAAATCCTCCAATCCACATATGATGTGTGAAAATAGATAATTGAGTAGGATAGTCTGTTGCAATATATGGATATGGAGGCATAGCATACATGTGATGTGCCACAATTATGCTAACAGATCCCATCATAGCAAGGTTTATTGCTAGTTGAGCATGCCATGAGCTTATTAGAATCTCATACAATCCTTTATGACCTTCACCAGTAAATGGACCTTTATGTGCTTCTAGAAGCTCTTTCATACTATGTCCAATACCCCAATTTGTTCTGTACATGTGACCAGCCACAATAAATAAGACAGCTAAAGCTAAATGGTGATGAGCTGTATCACTTAACCATAAACCGCCTGTAACAGGGTTTAAACCACCTTTAAATGTTAGGAAATCAGAATATTCACCCCAATTTAAAGTAAAAAATGGAACTAGACCTTTAGCAAAGCTAGGGTAAAGTTGTGCGATCAAATCTCTATTTACTACAAATTCATGAGGTAGTGGAATCTCTTGCGGTGCTACACCAGCATCAAGAAGTTTGTTAATAGGAAGTGAAACGTGAATCTGGTGTCCTGCCCATGATAAACATCCCAAACCTAGTAAACCAGATAAGTGATGATTTAACATAGACTCTGCATTTTGGAACCATTCTAACTTAGGTGCAGCTTTATGGTAATGGAACCATCCAGCAAAAATCATTAAACCAGACATAATAAGTCCAGCTAATGCAGACCAATATAACTCCACTTCGTTTGTAATTCCAGAAGCTCTCCATATTTGGAAGAAACCAGAAGTAACTTGAACACCTTGGAAACCACCACCAACATCGCCATTCAATATTTCTTGACCAACGATAGGCCATACAACTTGAGCGCTTGGCTTAACTGCTGTAGGATTGCTTAACCATGCAGAATAGTTAGAAAATCTAGCTCCGTGGAAGTACATCCCACTAAGCCATAAAAAGATAACAGATAACTGTCCGAAATGAGCACTAAAGATCTTACGTGATATATCCTCTAATGAACTAGTATGACTATCAAAATCATGCGCATCAGCATGTAAGTTCCAAATCCAAGTAGTAGTTTTTGGTCCTTTGGCCAATGTTCGAGAGAAATGACCGGGTTGAGACCATTTTTCAAATGATGTAGGAACCGGATTTCTATCTACTGCGATCGAAACTTTTTTTGCCTCTTGCTCTGTTGAGCTAATTGTCATTGAAGTTCTCCTCTTCTGAGACAAGAAACTAAAAACTCTTACTTAAATGTTAATACTTAATATTTATTTGAATAAAGTTATAAGCTAAGTAAGTTTTTATTATTACTATTTCTATAATAACATTATTAAAGAATCTTTCGAACTATTCCATACAACGTAATTTAAACATTCTTAACACAATTAAATATGAGCGAACTACATTGTAATAGTATTTGTACAAATTGAATAATTATTATTTATTTCCTATACTTTTTCTAAATAGATAGTTACAGATAAAATACAAGCTTATGACTGAACAAGAAATATTTACTAAAGTACAAAGTATTATTGCAGAACAATTAGGTGTAGAGAAAAGTCAAGTAACAAAAGAAGCAAATTTTGCTAATGATCTAGGAGCTGACTCTCTAGATACAGTAGAATTGGTAATGGCTATGGAAGAAGCATTCAACATAGAAATACCTGATGAGACTGCTGAACAAATTTCTAACATGCAACAAGCAGTAGATTTTATCAGACAAAAAGTGGCTGCATAAATATTCAACACCTACTTTCTAATAAAAAGTAGGTAACTAAAAAAATAATTTAAAGGCAATAAAATCTGAACTCATAAAAGTTAAATATTAAAAGATCTTTTCAATTTAAAAGAATTCATATACTTTTTTTTTATTCCCAAAATTACATAAGAAATAAATACAAAAAATCACATTAACCTTATTAAACAATAATGTAATAATGCTATATTGTATTATCTTGAAAATTAAATCTAATGGAGATCGAATATGAAACTTGCCTACTGGATGTACTCAGGGCCTGCTCATATAGGAACACTACGTGTAGCAAGTTCGTTTAAAAATGTATTATCAGTTATGCATGCACCTCTAGGAGATGATTACTTTAATGTTATGAAATCTATGCTAGAGCGTGAACGTGATTTCACACCGGTTACAACAAGTATTGTAGATCGACATGTTCTTTCTAAAGGATCGCAAGAGAAAGTTATTTCTAATATAGTCAGAAAAGATGCAGAGGAACAACCTGACTTAATAATTATAACACCAACCTGTACATCAAGTATTCTTCAAGAAGACCTTCAAAACTTTGCAACAAAAGCGTCTCTTGAATCTAAAGCTGATATTCTTTTAGCAGATGTAAATCACTATAGAGTCAATGAACTTCAAGCTGCGGATCGCACTCTAGAACAAATTGTGGATTTCTATATTACCAAAGCAAAAAAATATAATTTGCTAAAAGAAGAAAGAACCAAATATCCATCAGTTAACATTATTGGGACATGCTCACTAGGGTTTCATAATCAACATGATCTCTCTGAACTAATAAAACTCCTTAAAGAATTAAACCTGGATATTAACGTATGTATACCCAATGAATCCAGCGTAAATGACATAAAGTACCTACCGCAAGCATGGATAAACATTGTCCCTTATCGAGAAATTGGTATAAAAACAGCAGAATACTTGAATAGAGAATTTGCCACACCATATATTACAATTTCTCCAATTGGAATCATGGAAACTGCAAATTTCATAAGAAAAATCCAATACACTCTTAAACTACAAAATTACAATTTAGAAGTTGAACCTTATATATACTCGCAAACAAAGTTCATTTCAAGTTCTTCATGGTTTTCAAAATCAATAGACTGTCAAAATTTAACAGGAAAGAGAGCAATCGTATTTGGTGATGCAACTCATGCAGCAGCTATTACAAAAATTTTAACAAGAGAAATGGGAATTCAAGTATCTTGGGCTGGAACATACTGTAAACACGATGAGTCTTGGTTCCGAAATCAAGTAGATGGACTATGTGATAATGTGATCATAACGGAAGATCACCAGCTTGTAAAAGACTTAATAATAAAAAGTAATCCTTCTGCCATTTTTGGTACACAAATGGAGAAACATATAGGAAAACGACTTGGGATTCCATGTGGTATAATATCAGCTCCCTGCCATATACAAGATTTTCCTCTTAGTTATAAACCTTTTATAGGTTATGAAGGAGCTAACCAGATTGCAGATCTGATATACCACTCATTTACACTAGGAATGGAGGAGCATTTGCTGGAACTCTTTGGGGGCCACGATATCCCTAAAAAGAACCTAGATCAATATAATACTAAAAATGATTTATGGTCTAGTGAGGCTCATGATGAGTTAAATCAAATTCCTGGTTTTGTCCGAGAAAAAGTAAAAAAAAATACTGAAGTCTTTGCAAAAAAACATAAGATAACAAAAATAACACCTCAGGTGATGTATAAGGCTAAGGAATCATTAAGCTCATAGAATAATATTATCTTTTTTGTTTGATAATAAAATCACTATGTTTATTAGAGAAAGAAATCATTTCTAAACAAATCTAAATAAAAAATTATGTACTAAAACTTAGAAGTTTTAGTACATAATTTTCAGTTTCTTAAGTAATAACTTTTCTTAGGTAGAAAAAGTATTTAAATTTGCATTTTTATTAGACTACCTTATTTAGTTTCTGAAAAATCGGCATCAATTACAGAATCATTTGTTGATTTTGACTCTTGTGATGTATTATTTTGTGAATAAACTTTTTTTCCAGCTGCCATTAATCCATCCTGTAGGCTTTTACTCAAAGATTTAATCTTTTCATAATCATCATCTTTTATAGCTGACCTAAGTTCAGTTATCATGGTTGTAAGACTATCTTTATCCGTAGAATCAATTTTTTCTTTCAATTCTTCTATCTGTCTTTCAGACTGGTAGCATAAAGAGTCAGCCTGGTTTTTTAAATCAATTTTTTCTCTTTTTTCTTTATCAGTAGCAGCACTTTGTTCTGACTCACGAACCATTCTTTCAACCTCATCACTAGGTAAAGTGGAAGCTCCGGTTATCGTAATAGACTGTTCTTTACCACTTCCCTTATCTTTGGCCGTTACCGATAAGATTCCGTTGGCATCGATATCAAAAGTTACCTCAATTTGAGGTATCCCTCTAGGTGCAGGTAAAATCCCATCTAACCTAAATGTTCCTAGGCTCTTATTATCTCGAGCAAATTCTCTTTCGCCTTGAAGAACATGAATCTCTACATTGGGTTGATTATCTACCGCTGTAGAAAAAACTTCCGATTTTTTAGTCGGTATAGTCGTATTTCTAGCAATAATACGAGTTGTAACCCCACCTAGCGTTTCAACACCTAGTGATAAAGGAGTTACATCCAATAATAAAATATCTTTTACCTCACCAGCTAAAACTCCAGCCTGTACAGCTGCTCCTACAGCAACTACCTCGTCTGGATTTACGGTTTGATTAGGATCTTTACCTAAAATTTTCTTAACTAACTCTTTAACTGCTGGAATTCTCGTTGAACCACCAACTAAAACAACTTCATCTATTTTGCTAGGATCTAATTTTGCGTCTTTTAGAGCACTATCTACTGGAGTTTTAGCTCTATTTATTAATGTTGAACACAGCTCTTCAAATTTAGCTCTAGTCAAAAGTCTCTCTAGATGTTTAGGACCAGTATCTGTAGCTGTGATAAATGGTAAATTAATTTCAGTTTGAGTTAAGCTAGACAGATCAACTTTGGCTTTTTCAGAAGCTTCGGTCAATCTCTGTAACGCTTGACGATCATTTTTTAAGTCGATTCCACTTTCAACTTTGAATTCAGATAAAAGCCACTTTACAATCTTGTCATCGAAATCATCACCACCCAAGTGAGTATCACCGGCTGTAGATAAAACTTCAAAAACTCCATCCCCAACTTCTAAAACAGAAACGTCAAATGTTCCTCCTCCCAGATCAAATACTAGAATTGTTTCATTATTTTTCTTGTCCAACCCATATGCAAGTGAAGCAGCAGTAGGTTCATTGATAATTCTAAGAACTTCTAAGCCAGCAATTTTACCTGAATCCTTTGTTGCTTGTCTCTGAGAGTCATTAAAATAAGCAGGTACTGTGATAACAGCTTGCTTGACTTGTTCACCCAAATATTTGCTTGCATCATCGACAAGCTTTCTTAAAACCTCTGCGGACATCTCTTCAGCGGCAAAATCTTTTTTAAGAGCTGGACACTCTAATTTAATATTTCCTTGCGAATCTGACTTCACTATATAGGAAACCTGTTTCAATTCTTCTGACACTTCTTCAGACTTTCTACCGATAAATCTTTTTACAGAATAAAATGTATTATCTGGATTAATCACAGCTTGTCTTTTTGCGATCTGACCTACTAGTCTATCTCCATTTTTTGTATACGCTATAACAGAAGGAGTAGTTCTAAATCCCTCCGCGTTGGGGATTACTGTTGGCTTCCCACCCTCCATAACTGCTACTACAGAATTGGTTGTTCCTAAATCTATTCCTACAACTTTTCCCATAAGATTTGAATAAAGCTAAATAAAAAATTTTTAAAATTTATATATTTCTAATATCTCATCTCTAATCGATTCCCACAAGTAGGGTCTACCGCCCCACCGAAGAAGACAAAAAATAGACCTAAGTTTAAAATATATTGAAAGAGTTTTAAGTGAATACTAGTATGATATTTTAGTGTATTAAATATAAAAAATAACTATAATCGCCACTTGTAGAAAACTTTTTACTAATAAATTTTTATGAAAATAGGTATTCTAGGTACAAAACTAGGAATGACACAAATATTTGATGATTCTGGTCTAGCCATCCCCGTTACAATCATTAAAGCAGGACCGTGTGTAGTAACGCAAATAAAAACTTTAACTAGTGATGGATATAATGCTATCCAAGTTGGATATTCTGAAACTAGATCTAATCTACTTAACAAACCCAAACTAGGTCATCTAAAAAAAGTAGAGCTACCACTAAAATATCTAAAAGAATATAGAACAGATTCTAATCCTACCGAAACAATAGGTGCAAAAATTAGTGTTGATTCTTTCAGTGTAGGAGATAAGATTGCAGTTACGGGCAAAACAATAGGAAAAGGATTTGCAGGTACAGTTAGAAGGCATAATTTTACGAGAGGTCCTATGACACATGGATCGAAAAATCATAGAGAACCTGGTTCCATAGGTATGGGTACTACTCCAGGAAGAGTATATCCTGGAAAACGAATGGCCGGTAGACTTGGAGGCAAAAACGCAACTATAAAAAATCTTCAAATTTTACTAGTTAATCCCGAAAATAACTTACTAGTTGTTAAAGGTGCAGTCCCTGGCAAGATGGGCAATATCATAAGTATAAAAAAACTATCCTAATTACAATTTTATATTAATTATTCACAATGACATTACTAAAAGAACTTCAATATAACGTTTTAGATAAGGAAGGCAATGTCTTACCTAATAAATCCATAGCTATCTCTGTGAAAGTTGATACTGTGACATCAAAATACTTAATCCACAAATCTCTTGTCATTCAAGATTTAAATAGAAGACAAGGCACAGCTTCCTCTAAAACACGAAGCGAAGTCAAAGGTGGGGGTAAAAAACCTTGGAAGCAAAAAGGTACAGGTCGAGCTCGCTCGGGTTCAAGTAACTCACCTTTATGGAAAGGTGGGGGAGTTACTTTCGGCCCAAAACCAAGAACTTATAATAAGAAAATCAACTCAAAAGAAAAACAATTAGCTTTACGAACAACTTTATACAACAGTACACATAAGACAAAAGTTTTAGATAATAGCTTTGAAAATCTAGAAACTATGTCAACAAAAGACGTTTCTAAAATTATAAATAAAATAACTTCATTAGATCGAGAAAAAAGAATACTTGTCGTAGCATCTAACCCAAATAACAATTTAAAATTAGCAATTAGAAACTTACCCAATGTTCAACTCTCATATTCAAATAGTGTAAACTTACGTGATTTATTGCTATCAAAAGAAATTTTAATCACAGAAAGCGCGTTAAGACACTTTTCGCTACAAACACAGTAATATCAAAAAAATATGAACTTACAACAGTTAATTGATTATATTAAATATCCTATCATAACAGACAAAGCTACGAAGTTACTGGAATCAAATCAATATAGTTTCGCAGTCAATCCTCAAGCAACTAAACCGGATATAAAGATAGCTATTGAATACTTATTTGCTGTCAAAGTAAAATCCATTAATACATCTAATCTTCCTGTTAAACAAAGAAGAATTGGAAAGTTTTTAGGTAACAAACCTCATTATAAGAAAGCTATAGTCACTCTGCATAATGGAAATTCTATAAACCTGTTCTCAGAAAACTAAACTACAAATTATATAATTGACTACAAACTATTATGCCAATACGAATATATAGACCATATACAGCCGGTACGCGTAACAGATCTGTTTCTGATTTCTCCGAAATAACGTGCTCAGATCCTGAGAAATCGTTGCTAAGAAAAAAAACTTCCACTTCTGGTAGAAATAATCGTGGGGTTATAACTACAAGACATAAAGGAGGAGGACATAAACAACGATACAGAGTAATTGATTTTAAGAGAGATAAACAAAATATCAATGCTGTCGTAGCTACAATTGAATATGATCCTAATCGAAATTCTCGTATTGCTCTATTGCATTACAGAGATGGAGAAAAAAGATACATTCTACATCCTAAATCCTTGTCAATAGGTTCTTTGGTATGCTCAGGCGAAAGCTCTCCATTAGAAGTAGGGAACTCTTTACCTTTAAAATCTATACCTTTAGGTACCGATGTTCATAATGTTGAGTTAATACCTGGTCGTGGGGGCCAAATAGTGCGTTCTGCGGGAGCCTCAGCTCAAATAGTAGCAAAAGATGGAAGTTTTGTTACATTAAAACTCCCTTCAGGTGAGGTAAGAATGATTCGAAAAGAATGTTATGCAACTATAGGACAAGTTGGAAATCTAGATCATAGTAATATTACATCTGGAAAAGCGGGTCGAAGTCGCTGGTTAGGGATTAGACCAACTGTACGTGGTGTGGTTATGAACCCATGCGATCACCCTCATGGGGGTGGTGAAGGACGATCTCCAATTGGTAGAGCTCGTCCTGTAACACCATGGGGTAAACCAGCACTTGGCGTTAAAACACGATCAAAAACAAAATACAGTGATTTCTACATAATTCGAGGAAGAAAATAAAACAACTAAACGCTATAAAAAATAAACAATATTTATAAAATTAAATCATGAGTCGTTCACTATCTAAAGGTCCTTTTATTAGTGCATCTTTATCAAAAAAAATAGAATTATTAAATAGCACAGGAAAGAAAGACATAATAAAAACATGGTCTCGTTCCTCTACAATTTTACCTTCAATGGTAGGTCACACAATCGCTGTTTATAATGGGAAACAACATGTTCCCGTATATGTAAACGACCAAATGGTAGGTCACAAACTTGGAGAATTCTCTCCAACACGTAACTTTAGATCTCATGTGAAAAGTGATAAAAAAGCAAAAAAATAATTATATAGAAGAGGCTCTAAAATGTCAAAAGCAATCGCCAAATATATTAGAATGGCTCCAAACAAAATTCGACGCGTTTTAAATCAGATAAGAGGAAAGTCTTATAAAGAAGCTGTTATGATTCTTGAATTTATGCCATACTCTGCCTGCAAACCGGTACTTCAAGTGTTACAATCTGCTGGCTCAAATGCTGAAAATAACGAAGGGTTAAAAAAATCTGATTTATCGATTATTGAAGCATGTGCTGACCCAGGTCCTATACTAAAACGTTTCAGACCTAGAGCTCAAGGACGAGGATATAAGATTCAAAAACCTACGTGTCATATAAGAGTTCGTCTTTCCAAAGTATAGTCAAAAATCTACTAGTATTTCATACAAAAGAGGTAAATAAATGGGACAAAAAACACATCCTTTAGGATTTAGGTTAGGGATTACTCAACAACACAGATCTTCATGGTTTGAATCAAAAGAAAGCTACTCTATAACTCTAGAGGAAGATTATAAAATAAGAAAACATATAGAAACAAACTTGTCGAGTGCTGGTATATCCAAAATTGAAGTTCATAGAAAATCTGATCAAATAGAACTAAATATACACACATCAAGACCTGGAATAATAGTTGGAAAATCCGGCTCTGGGGTTGAAAAATTAAAAGAAGAACTTTCTAAATCTCTAGGTACTAAAAAACAACTACGTATAAACGTTAGTGAATTGTCGAAAGCTGACTCAGACGCTTCTCTAATTGCAGAATTTATAGCTCAACAGTTAGAGAAACGTGTCGCATTCCGTAGAGCAACTCGTCAAGCTATTCAAAAAGCTCAAAGGCTAAACGTTCAAGGAATCAAAGTTCAAGTTTCAGGTAGACTGAATGGAGCTGAGATCGCAAGGAGTGAGTGGGTTCGAGAAGGTAGAGTACCACTGCAAACTCTTCGGGCAGATATAGATTATTCAACTAAACGAGCACAAACAACTTATGGTGTTCTTGGCGTAAAAGTCTGGGTGTTTAATGGAGAGATAACACCTAAACTTAGAAGTTTAACGAACACTATGGAATCGTAATATAATTACACATCAAACATTTAATTCGAACTTATCATATGCTTAGTCCTAAAAGAACAAAATTTCGTAAACCACACAGAGGTAGATTGGGTGGTGTAGCAAGTAAAGGGAATACTATTGTATTCGGAGAATATGGTTTACAAGCATTAGAACCAGTTTGGTTAACATCTCGTCAAATAGAGGCTACAAGAAGAACAATCACCCGATATGTAAAAAGAACAGGTAAACTTTGGATCAGAGTTTTCCCGGATAAATCCATATCCTCAAAACCGCCGGAGACTCGTATGGGATCTGGTAAAGGAGCTCCAGATTATTGGGTAGCAGTTATAAAACCAGGACACATATTATTTGAGATGAATGGTGTGCCTCAATCTTTAGCTTACCAGGCTTTAAAAAATGCTTCTTATAAACTTCCCATAAAAACTAAATTTGTATCTAAGGAGTAAGAATCACATGGCTTTTGAATCCTTCAATAATTTAAAAAACATAGACCTAGAAACACTATCCAAGGAAATTGTAGATACAAAAAAAAGTTTGTTTAATCTAAGATTAAAAAAAGCAACTAGACAATCTTTTAAACCTCACTTATTTAAACATCAAAAACGAAAAATAGCTCAACTATTGACTATAGAATCTCAAAAAAAACAATCGATAAAATAATTTTTATTATGCCTATCAAAGAAAGAACTGGAATTGTAGTTAGCGATAAAATGGAAAAAACCATTGTTGTATCTATAGAAAACAGAGTTACACACAAGAAATATGGGAAAGTTATATCCAAGACTAAAAAATATAAAGTACACGATGAAACGAATCAATGTCAAATAGGTGACATCGTTACAATTATCGAGACAAGGCCATTAAGTAAAACAAAACGTTGGAATCTGAAATTAGTAAAACAAAAATCATCAAGAATTAATATTTCTAACCTAGGAGAATAGAAATTATGATACAAACCCAAACCTATTTAAATGTAGCCGACAATAGTGGCGCAAAAAAGATAATGTGCATAAAAGTTTTAGGAAGTAATCGACGGTATGCAAACATAGGCGATGTGATAATTGCAGTAGTAAAGGATGCCTCTCCAAACATGCCTGTGAAAAGATCCGACGTTGTTAGAGCAGTAGTATTGCGCACAAAAAAGACTATTCGCAGAAATGATGGAATGTGTATTAGGTTTGATGATAATGCGGCTGTAATTATAAATAAAGAGAATAATCCACGTGGTACTAGAGTATTTGGTCCCATAGCTAGAGAACTAAGAGATAAAGACTTTAGTAAAATTGTATCACTTGCACCGGAGGTATTGTAATGTCTACAACAAATAACTTACAAATAAAAAAAGGGGATACAATCAAGGTAATTTCTGGACGAGATAAAGGTAAAATTGGCGAAATTATTCAAATTTTACGCACAACAAATCAAGTTATTGTAAAAAATGTAAATATTAAGAAGAAACACATTAAACCAAAAAAGGAAGGCGAAGTTGGAAAAATTTCTCAGTTTGAAGCTCCTATAGATAGATCTAACGTAATGCTATATAGTACAGAAAAACAAATCGCAAGTCGAATATCCATACAAATTGACCAAAGTGGGAAAAAAACAAGAGTACTAAAAAAGCTACTTTAAAATATACTTAAAAATTTATGACTCAAACTTTACGGAATTATTATAAAGAAAAAGTTATCCCTTCACTCCTAGAACAGTTTAAGTACCAAAATGTACACCAAGTTCCAAAAATTGTCAAAATAACGATTAACAGAGGTTTAGGTGAAGCCTCAAAAAATAACAAAGCACTCGAAACAAGTCTACAAGAATTATCTACTATAAGTGGACAACAACCAGTTATCACAAAAGCTCGTAAATCCATAGCCGGATTCAAAATCAGAGATGGGATGCCTGTGGGAATTGCAGTTACTTTAAGAAAACAACTGATGTACTCATTTTTAGAAAGATTCATTCACTTATCTTTACCACGAATACGAGACTTTAAAGGAATCAGTGTAAAAGGGTTTGATGGTCGAGGAAATTATAATATAGGTATAAAAGAACAACTAATATTCCCTGAAATAGAGTATGACAAAGTTGATCAAATTAGAGGTATGGATATATGTATAACAACTACAGCCAAAACTCAGCAAGAAGGTATAGCACTTCTAAAATCCTTAGGAATGCCTTTTAATGATAATTAAATAATCAAAACTATAATAAAATATAAGGAGATTTTGTGGTCAACGATACAATATCGGATATGCTTACTCGCTTACGTAATGCTAATTTAGCAAAACATCAAATAGTTGAAGTTCCTTCAACTAAAATGACACGTAATATCGCAAATATTTTACTAGAAGAGGGATTTATACAAAGCTTTGAAGAAATTAGTGAAACAACAAGAAGTCAATTATTACTTTCTTTAAAATACAAAGGCAGAAGAAGAGATCCAATAATAACAGCTTTAAAACGAATTAGTAAACCAGGTTTACGAGTGTATGCTAACCGAAAAGAACTACCAAGAGTGTTGGGTGGATTAGGGATTGCAGTAATATCTACATCCCAAGGAGTAATGACAGATAGTAAAGCTCGCCACCAAGGATTAGGTGGAGAAGTTTTATGCTACGTATGGTAAAAATTATATAATCAATTATGTCTCGAATCGGTAAACTTTCAATAAATGTACCAGATAAGGTAAATGTAATAATAAGTCCTGACAAACTATCAGTAAAAGGCCCTAAAGGTGAACTTTCAAGAAATATTCCAAACGCAATTAAAGTAGTTCAAAATGACAAATTAATTCAAGTTTTACCTTCCGAATCAATATCAACTGGAAGACAACTTTATGGAACTTATAGAAGTCTTATAAGTAATATGATTCAAGGTGTTACAGAAGGCTTTCAAAAGAAACTTGAACTGCAAGGAGTTGGTTATAGATCTCAATTAGATGGAAAAAATTTAATTTTAAATGTTGGCTACAGCCACCAAGTGAAAATTATTTCTCCAGATGGGATTAAACTTGCCGTAGAAAATAACACAAATATAACAGTTTCAGGAGCAGATAAAGAATTAGTTGGTCAAATAGCTGCAAATATAAGAGCTATCAGACCTCCAGAACCTTATAAAGGAAAAGGTATTAGGTATCAAGGGGAATATGTCCGTAAAAAAGTAGGAAAAGCAGGTAAAAAATAAATAAAATTCATATGACAAACCAATCTATAGAAAAAGTAAAAAGAAGAATTCGTCAAAAAATAAAAGGTACTTCTGAAAAACCAAGATTATCTGTATTTAGGTCTAATAATCATATTTATGCTCAACTTATCGACGATGTACATGGAAAAACCATTCTGTCTAGCTCGACAATAGAAAAATCCATATCTTCTGAGATATCTTCCACAAATACCTGTGAAGCTTCAGTGTTAGTTGGAAAATCAATAGCAAAAAAGTCGCTTGAAGCAAAAATCGAAAAAGTTGTTTTTGACCGAGGTGGTCGAATATACCATGGCCGAATTAGAGCTTTAGCAGAAGCTGCAAGAGAAGCAGGGCTTAAATTTTAACAATAAAATCAACTATGTCTAGTCGCAAAAAAACAAATAAATTAAAAGAAAAAGAAACAGATTGGCAAGAAAGAATAGTTCAAGTAAGAAGAGTTACTAAGGTTGTAAAAGGCGGGAAAAAACTAAGTTTTCGAGCTATTTTAATCATTGGAAATGAAAAAGGACAAGTCGGAGTTGGAGTTGGAAAAGCAAGTGATGTTATTGGAGCTGTAAAAAAAGCTGTTACTGACAGTAAAAAACACCTTGTTAATGTTCCAGTGACAAAAAATAATTCTATACCTCATATAATAACTGGACAATCAGGTGCTGCAAGAGTAATTATTCGACCATCAGCTCCTGGGTCAGGCGTTATTGCTGGGGGTGCAGTTCGAACAATTCTTGAACTTGCAGGTGTAAAAAATATTTTAGCCAAACAATTGGGATCTAGTAGTCCCTTAAACAATGCGCGAGCAGCTACAAATGCACTGTTGAAATTGAAAACTTTTTCTCAAGTTCGTGAAGATAGAAACTTAGCATAGAGCATTTCTGAGAAAAGTTACTAGTTAATAATATAAAATAGACTTAGAATTAAATCACTATCTAAGTCTATCTAGTTAGTGGTTTATACGACAATCTAAACTTAACTATTTAATAATGTATAAGACAAAAAAAAATACAAATGATATACAATCTAGACTTTTAACAACTGTTGGTCTTCTTATATTATCTAGATTTGGAACGTTCGTACCGATACCGGGTGTAGACCACGATGCCTTTTATCAAAGTATATCTACAAATCCACTCGTTAGTTTTCTGAATATTTTTTCAGGTGGAGGCTTTGCTTCAATTGGTATTTTTGCATTAGGAATAGTACCTTACATAAATGCCTCAATTGTTATCCAACTTGCTACTACTTCTATCCCATACCTAGAAAAACTGCAAAAAGAAGAGGGTGAATCTGGACGACAAAAGATTTCTCAAATAACAAGATATCTGGCTCTTGCTTGGTCTATCATACAAAGTCTTGGGATTGCTTTTTGGGTGCGACCCTATGTCTTTGACTGGAATGCTCAATTTATTATAGAGATGGCAACTGCTTTGACTACGGGTTCTATGTTAGTTATGTGGATTTCTGAACAAATTACTGAAAAGGGAGTTGGAAATGGAGCCTCTATTCTTATTTTCGTAAATATAATATCTGGCTTACCAAAACTGTTACAACAAACTTCCTACTCATCAAATAACTCTGCTACATTCTATCAATTAATTCTTCTTGCTGCAATATTCTTCACAATGATCATAGGAATTATATTCGTTCAAGAAGGAACACGTAGAATACCTATTGTATCAGCTCGACAACTTGGTAAAGGTCAATCTCAGAATAAAACAAGTTACTTACCTTTAAGACTAAATCAGGGTGGGGTTATGCCAATAATCTTTGCATCTGCGTTTCTCGTTTTACCTGGCTATATAAGTCAAATAACCACTAATAAACAAATCTTAAGCTTATTAGCATCGCTATCACCAAATGGAGGAAACAAAACTATTTATTTATTATTTTATTTTTCACTGATACTGTTTTTTAGCTACTTCTATGCATCCTTAATTTTAAATCCTTCAGATATTTCAAAAAACCTAAAAAAAATGGAATCTAGCATACCAGGTATCAGACCTGGAAAAGCTACAACGGATTATTTACAAAAAACATTGAATAGACTAACATTCTTAGGGGCTTTATTTTTGGCATTTATAGCAGTAATTCCAAGCATAATTGAAAGTATTACAGAAATATCAACCTTTAAAGGGTTAGGAGCTACATCCTTACTAATATTAGTCGGTGTTGCCATAGATACTTCAAAACAAATTCAAACGTATCTTATCTCGAAAAACTATGAAAATATAATGAGATAGATATCCAGTGATAAAAAGCTTCCCAATAACTCTTCATCTCATAAAATTTTCTAATCATCTAATAATTAATATGTACTTTTAACCTAAAATACTTTAATCCTCACAACTATGAAAGTCGTAAGCTCTATAGGTAGCCTTAAAGAACGAAGCAAAGATTGTCAAGTCGTTAGAAGACGTGGACGTTTATATGTAATAAGTAAAACAGACCCTCGTTTAAAAGTTAGACAAGGTGGCGCAAAAATGAAACGTAAATAAAAGAATAAAAATATACTTACAGGAGAAAAAAGGTGGCACGTATAGCGGGAGTAGACCTTCCTAGAAACAAGAGAATCGAAATTGGCCTAACGTATATATACGGGATAGGATTATCAAGTTCACAAACCATTCTAACTAAAGCTAATGTAGACGCGAATATACGGTGTAAGGATCTGAGTGATCAAGACATAAGTGTTATAAGAGAAATAATTGATCAAGAATATCAAGTTGAGGGTGCTGCAAGAAGAATAGAATCTATAAATATAAAAAGATTAATGGAAATTAATTGTATTCGAGGACGCAGACACCGAGTTGGCCTTCCTTTAAGAGGTCAGAGGACTCGTACTAATGCTCGAACTAGACGAGGTAGTAAAAAAACTGTTGCAGGTAAAAAGAAAATCACTAAATAAGTAATTAGATATACATTAATACTATAACAACTACTAGTCATGGCAATACAATTAAAAAAATCAACGGTAAAAAAAAACAAAAAAGCTGCACCAAATGGTGTTGCACACATCCAATCTACATTTAATAACACAATTATAACAATAACTAATTCCACTGGTGAAACGATATCATGGGCATCAGCTGGCGCAATAGGATTTAAAGGAGCAAAAAAAGGAACACCTTTTGCAGCACAAATCGCCGCGGAAAAAGCAACAAAAGAAGCTATCGGACAAGGAGTTAAAAAAGCAGAGGTATTAATATGCGGTCCAGGAGCAGGAAGAGAAACTGCAGTCAGAGCCTTGCAAGCAGCGGGCTTAGAAATAACTTTAATAAGAGATATAACTCCAGTTCCTCATAATGGATGTCGACCTCCTAAAAAACGACGTATCTAATTATCTAATAACCATTAAATCTTATGAATTCATATGGTTCAATTTGGAATAGAGTGCATAGAATCAAAAGTAGATAATCCACGTGATCATTACGGAAAATTTATATTAGAACCACTAGATCCTGGTCAAGGAATTACAGTCGGGAATGCTTTACGAAGAGTCTTATTATCGGATCTTGAAGGATCTGCTATTGTTGCAGTGCGGATTGCTGGTATAAACCATGAATTTTCGACTCTACCCGGAATTCGAGAAGATGTCTTAGAGATTTTATTAAATTTAAAAGATGTAGTTCTCAAGTCTCACAGTAGAGAACCTACAGTTGGACGGTTACGAGTTCAAGGGCCTGCAATAGTAACAACAGCAAATTTTGAACTACCCTCAGATGTTGAGATAATAGATTCAAAACAATATATAGCTACAATATGTAGTAATAACATCCTTGAAATGGAATTCAAAATCGAGACAGGAAGGGGATATCAACTTACTGAGAAATTTATCGACGATACATCCATAGACTTTCTTCGAGTAGACGCTATTTTCATGCCTGTAAAAAAAGTTAATTATTCTATCGAAGAGATACGTCATAACTCTTATACGCTAAAAGATAGATTAGCTCTGGAAGTCTGGACAAATGGAAGTATTTCACCTCAAGAAGCTATAGGTAAAAGCTCTACAATTTTAAGTAATCTTTTCACCCCTTTAAAAACAATTCACTTCAAGTCCGAAGAGGAAAAAGTTCTACCAGAGGGTACTCGGATTAATCAGATCTTAATTGAAGAACTTCTACTATCAGTTCGTGCTTATAATTGTTTAAAAAGAGCACAAATTCATTCAGTAGCAGATTTACTGGACTACTCACAGGAAGACTTATTAGAAATAAAAAATTTTGGCCAAAAATCAGCGGAGGAAGTTATAGATGCTCTACAAAAACGATTGGGCATCAACCTACCAAAAGAAAAAGCAAATCAAAATAGTAAATAAAACCAGAATTAATAACCCGAAAATAAAAACTTTACCACATGAACAAAACTACATTCATTACTAAAGAAGATAATAAATATGATTGGTTTCTAATCGATGCAAATTCAGCAACTTTAGGTCGTCTATCGACAGAAATTAGTCGTATATTACTAGGTAAAAATAATCCACATTACAATCCAAGTCAAAATATTCACCAAGGAGTCATAATAATTAATGCAGAAAAGATTAACGTGACAGGGAAAAAAGAGACCGACAAGTTTTATTATAGACACTCAGGTACCCCAGGAGGCTTAACAATCGAAACATTTCGAGAATTGCAAAATCGTCTTCCTACACGAATAATCGAAAAATCTGTTAAAGGTATGTTACCAAAAGGATCTTTGGGACGTGAATTATTTACAAAGCTGAAGATTTATAAAGGTCCAAGTCATCCCCATATAGCTCAAAATCCTAAAAAAATTAATATAAATTAAATATTTGATTATGAATCAGGTCACTTACACAGGCACAGGTCATAGAAAAAACTCAATTGCAAGAGTTCGATTAACACCAGGATCAGGAAAACTTGTCATAAATGGAATAAACGGAGACTCTTATCTCCAATATAGTCCAAACTACTTACAAATTACAAAATCCCCTCTATCAAGCTTAGGCTTAGAAAATAAATATGACGTTCAAATAAATGCTGAAGGAGGTGGACTGACTGGCCAAACAGAAGCAATTCGACTAGGTTTAGCACGGGCTTTATGTAAACTGAACCCCGAAAACAGAATTGCATTAAAATTCGAAGGATATTTGACAAGAGATTCCAGATGTAAAGAACGTAAAAAATACGGTCTTAGAAAAGCTAGAAAAGCTCCTCAATTCTCTAAACGTTAAAATAAAAAGTTATCATTTAATAACAAAAAACATGCCTAAAAAAGACATTCACCCTACATGGTACCCCGAAAGCAAAGTCTATTGTGATGGACAACTTATTATGACAGTAGGCTCTACTCGACCTGAGTTAAACGTGGATATTTGGTCTGGAAATCATCCATTCTATACAGGATCCCAAAGACTTCTAGATACTGAAGGAAGAGTGGAAAGGTTTTTAAAAAAATATAAAATAAATTCTCCAATCTCACGTTCTTAATATTTTTATACACTTATTATGCCAACAATTCAACAACTAGTCCGATCCGAAAGAGAACAGATTAAGAAAAAAACAAAATCTCCAGCGTTAAAAAGCTGCCCTCAACGTAGAGGAGTTTGTACTAGAGTATATACTACAACTCCTAAAAAACCTAATTCAGCCCTTCGAAAAGTTGCCCGCGTTCGTTTAACTTCAGGGTTTGAAGTAACAGCATACATTCCAGGAATTGGTCATAATATCCAAGAACACTCTGTTGTTTTAATTAGAGGTGGACGGGTTAAAGATTTACCTGGGGTTCGCTATCATATTATCAGAGGAACTTTAGACGCTTCTGGAGTAAAAGATCGGAAACAGAGTCGTTCTAAATATGGAGCGAAAAAACCAAAATAACTTCATTTCTTACAACTAAATAAATAACCAATATGTCAAGACGCACTACAGCAAAAAAACGATTAGCACTACCAGATCCAATTTATAATAGTAGACTTGTTACAATGCTTACTGTAAGAATTCTACAAGAAGGCAAAAAAAATCTAGCTCAAAGAATTATATATGAAGCGTTAGAACTAATAAAAGAAAAAACAGGAGAAGAACCTTTACAGGTACTTGAAACTGCAGTCAGAAAAGTAACTCCTCTTGTAGAAGTAAAAGCGAAACGAATTGGAGGATCTACATATCAAGTTCCTATGGAAGTTAGAGCTTTTAGAGGAACAAATCTAGCCCTAAGATGGATAACAAAATTTTCCAGAGAAAGATCTGGTAAAAATATGTCCGTAAAACTTGCTAACGAACTAATGGACTCAGCAAATGAAACAGGAAATTCCATAAGAAAACGAGAAGAAACACATAGAATGGCCGAAGCTAATAAAGCTTTTGCTCACTATCGATTCTAATCTAAAGTACTAATAATAAGCACAAAAGCAATGAGACTGTAAATCAAACTTAAAATTTTATTATTACCATATGGCAAGAGCTAAATTTGAAAGATCTAAACCTCATGTGAACATAGGAACTATAGGACATGTCGATCATGGAAAAACAACGCTAACAGCAGCAATATCAGCAACTCTAGCGTCTTATACAGGTATTACAAAAAAATTTGATGAAATTGATTCTGCGCCTGAAGAAAGAGCAAGAGGTATTACAATAAATACCGCTCACATTGAATATGAAACAGAAAAACGTCATTATGCACACGTAGACTGTCCTGGTCACGCTGACTATGTGAAAAATATGATCACTGGAGCAGCTCAAATGGATGGTGCAATTTTAGTATGTTCAGCCGCTGATGGACCAATGCCTCAAACAAGAGAACACATATTACTTGCTAAACAAGTCGGTGTACCTCACATCGTCGTATTTCTAAATAAAGCAGACATGGTGGATGATGCAGAACTTTTAGAGTTAGTACAACTTGAGGTTCAAGAACTTTTATCAAAATATGATTTCCCAGGCGATGAGATACCATTTGTCTCAGGATCTGCATTATTAGCTTTAGAGGCTTTAACAAAAAATCCGAAATTGACTCGAGGTCAAGATAAATGGGTTGATACTATTTATAGCTTAATGGATAAAGTAGATTCATATATACCAACACCTGAAAGAGAAGTTGATAAGAGCTTCTTAATGGCTGTTGAAGATGTTTTCTCAATTACAGGTCGAGGAACTGTTGCAACAGGTAGAGTAGAAAGAGGAATCGTAAAAGTAGGCGATACAATCGAAATTGTAGGCTTACGCGAAACTCGAAATACTACAATTACAGGCCTAGAAATGTTCCAAAAAAGCTTAGATGAAGCTATGGCTGGAGATAACGTTGGAATTCTACTTAGAGGTATTCAAAAAGTAGATATAGAAAGAGGAATGGTACTATCAAAACCAGGCTCCATAACTCCCCATACAAAATTTGAAGGTGAAGTATATGTACTTACAAAAGAAGAAGGTGGTCGACACACTCCATTCTTCACAGGTTATAGACCTCAATTTTATGTTCGTACAACTGATGTAACAGGAACGATCACACAATTTACAAGTGATGATGGTGCAGCAGCAGAAATGGTAATGCCTGGTGACAGGATAAAAATGACAGCTCAGCTAATTCATCCTATCGCTATTGAAAAAGGAATGAGATTTGCTATCAGAGAAGGAGGAAGAACAGTTGGGGCAGGTGTCGTATCTAAAATTCTTGAATAATAAAATTTTATTCGGCATTCAACTCAAACTATGAAAAAACAAAAAATACGGATCAGATTAAAGAGCTACGAAACATCGCTTCTAAATTCTTCCTGTGAAAAAATTATCGATACTGCACATAGAACAGAGGCACTAACAATGGGTCCAATCCCGATGCCAACCAAAAGAAAGATTTATTGTGTGTTAAGGTCACCACATGTAAACAAAGATTCACGAGAACACTTTGAAACAAGAGTACATAAACGAATAATAGATATTTATGAACCATCCTCAAAAACAATTGATTCTCTTATGAAACTAGATTTACCATCAGGTGTACATATTGAGGTAAAAATATAAAAGAAAACGATCTAGATCATCGATCTAGATCGTTTTTCTTTTTAATATAAAGATTCTTCTTGGTGAGTTAAAATTGTCGCATTAGATGTAGGATATGCAACACAAGTTAACACAAAACCTGCAGCGATTTGACTATCATCTAAAAATGATTGGTCAGATTGGTCCACCGTACCAGAGGCTACTTTACCAGCACATGTAGAACATGCACCAGCTCTGCAAGAATAAGGTAAATCAATTCCTTGCTCTTCAGCTGCGTCTAGAATGTACTGATCATCTGGACAATTGATAGTTGTATCTACTCCAGACCCTGTTAGTTTAACTTTGTATGTTGCCATGGTAAAACTCCCTAAAATTGTAAAGTAATATGAATTTCAAACTTAAAAATTAAAAACACTTTATAAAATAAAACACTATCATTTGCGCAATTCCAGTGCGGTTATGTTTTTCTTTTTATTACTACTTGATAGTATTATCAAACACAAAATTATAGACTCTTAAAAGTTATAATCCGCACTAATATACTACACGATAGTAATAAAATCAATCTTGAAAAAAATTACTTCTCTAAATAATTACCTCATTGTGAAAGTTTCAATATATAATTTTTAGTTAGGTAGAATAAAAGTTACCAATTTATGTAAGAAAGTTACACTATAAACTTTAAAGGAGGAATGTATTCAATGGGTTTACCTTGGTACAGAGTTCATACAGTAGTTTTAAACGATCCAGGAAGACTAATTGCCGTTCACTTAATGCACACTGCTCTTGTAGCTGGTTGGGCTGGTTCTATGGCTTTATATGAGTTAGCGGTTTTCGATCCATCAGACCCTGTTCTTAACCCAATGTGGAGACAAGGGATGTTCGTTATGCCATTTATGGCACGTATAGGTGTTACAGACTCTTGGGGAGGATGGAGTATTACTGGCGAGAGTATATCTAATCCAGGATTCTGGAGTTTTGAAGGGGTTGCTTTAGCTCATATTGGCTTATCCGGTCTGCTATTCCTTGCAGCTATATGGCACTGGGTATACTGGGATCTAGAATTATTTAGAGATCCTCGTACAGGAAACCCAGCACTAGACTTACCAAAAATTTTTGGTATTCATCTTTTATTATCTGGTGTGTTATGCTTCGGTTTTGGAGCATTCCATGTAACTGGAGCTTGGGGTCCAGGAATATGGGTTTCAGATGCTTACGGTATTACAGGAAAAGTACAACCAGTAGCTCCTGCTTGGGGACCTGAAGGTTTCAACCCATTCAATCCGAGTGGCGTGGCTTCACATCATATTGCTGCAGGTATCTTAGGATTCATAGCTGGTATTTTCCATATTGCAGTTCGCCCTCCTCAAAGACTTTATAGAGCTCTTAGAATGGGTAACATTGAAACTGTACTTTCAAGTAGTATTGCGGCTGTATTCTGGTCAGCATTCGTGGTGACAGGGACAATGTGGTACGGAAGTGCAACAACACCAATCGAACTATTTGGACCGACTAGATACCAATGGGATAGTGGATATTTCCAACAAGAAATTGAGAGAAGAGTTGAAAACTCACTTAACGAAGGACTTTCTTTAAGTGAAGCTTGGTCTAGAATCCCAGATAAGTTAGCTTTCTATGACTATATTGGTAATAACCCGGCAAAAGGTGGTCTATTCCGTGCCGGTCCTATGAATAAAGGAGATGGAATAGCAGAAGCATGGCTTGGTCATCCAATTTTCCAAGATAAAGATGGAAGAGAACTTACAGTTAGAAGAATGCCAGCATTCTTCGAAACATTCCCAGTAGTTCTTGTTGACAAAGATGGAATCATTAGAGCTGATATCCCATTCCGAAGAGCTGAATCAAAATATAGCATAGAACAAGTTGGAGTAACTGTAAGCTTCTATGGTGGTAAACTAAATGGGCAAGTTTATACTGATGCCCCAACTGTTAAAAAATATGCAAGAAAAGCACAACTAGGTGAAGTACTTGAATTTGATAGAACTACTTTAGAATCTGATGGTGTATTTAGAAGTAGTCCTAGAGGATGGTATACATTTGGTCATGCAAACTTTGCCCTATTATTCTTCTTAGGACATTTATGGCATGGATCTAGAACTCTATTCAGAGATGTATTTAGTGGTATTGGTGCTGAAATTACTGAGCAAGTAGAATTTGGTGCATTCCAAAAACTTGGTGACAGAAGTACTAAAAAACAAGGCGCAGTATAATTTAGACACAAAAAACATAAAACAAGCTTTATGGAAACATTAGTATACGTTTTCTTACTGGCAGGAACTCTAGGAGTTATCTTCTTTTCAGTTTTCTTTAGAGACCCACCAAGAATTGCGAAAAAATAATAAAAATAAAGGAATGAAATTTGAATAAATTTCATTCCTTTATTATCACTCTATGAATTTAATCTTGTTAAAATCGACATTAAAATGCCTTTTCTTCAAAACCGTACATGAGACTTTCACCTCATACGGCTCCTTGGTTAATCGTGTTTAAAACAAACATCCTTTGCCAAACAACAAATCCGAATAATACTTTTTCAAATTTTATTATTAGCGAAAACCCATAGCTATCTATAAAATTTTAACCATTGGTAAAAGCAATTTTTTACTATATGAATTAGGATAATCTGTTTTCCCTAATAACTGGGATCTAGAGACCTAAATCTAAAAGATTCAAACAAAATCTTTTTCTCTAATATCTTTAATGATTTAGAATACTTGAGAACTGACCTTCTAATAAAATAAAATTTACTTTTCAAGACACATCTAGAAATAGACCGATATTTATGAAACCATTTATTATGTAATGAATTTATTTTATTTATTTTAGAGTTACTATTGTGATAACTATTCAAAAAGGATTTAAAATTTCTTTTATATAAAACCCAATCATTCTGACTAACAGAAATATAGACTTTTTTATTAGGTCTTCTTTTTAAGAACCAACCAAAAAAATCAAAACCCTGCTTTAAAGTTGAAATACGCATTGAAGATAAATCTAATTTTAATCCTCGATTCTTGAAATTGTTTTTTATCTTATCCACACAGTGATAAAAGTTAACTCCTTGTTTAAGAAAACAGAAAACATTTCTTGAATATCCAAAGGTTAATCTTTTTAAAGCGAAATCAGATTCAAAGACTCTCTGGTTTTCAAAAGATCGATTAAAACTAACTTTTTTATCAAGAAGAAGACTTGTTAAAAAATTCATCCATACCTGATTTACTGTGCCGTTGTCGAAATAATCACTTGTCAAACTTTTATAAATAAATAACTTATAAAAATTAGGTAGAGAAAGAATCTTCATGATAGAACCAGACTTCATATCTTTTAAAGATAATGTAACTTCAAATTGTAAAATTTTTTCCCAATTAGATTCCGATTCTTCTTCAAAATAAGACTCCATATCTTTCATTATTTTTATCGACTGACCTTTTTTTTCTGACATAAGCCAATTCGACTTTTCATAATAAATAGGTTCTAAAGCCAACCTCAAAATGTATTGAATAATTAGTATTTTTTTAAATTCTAAATTTCTACAAGAACCAGTTAAACGAAGCTTATTTAAAATGGACTTGTTTTTTAAAATAGCTCGAATGCCCGAAGCTAAAATGTACTTTTCATCTTCAGCCATACGATATTCTTTAGAAGAGTCAGATAATAATTTTGTAGAAATAAAATGAGAAGAATTGCTATAAATCAAAAGCTTCTGTAATCTTCTCAACAATTTAAAATTACCTTTTTTATGCGCTTCATATATTTTACATTGCAAGTGAAAAATTCTTCTTTTAAATAACACCCATGGTAAATTTTTCCAGGAAATACATAAATAGTCTTGTTCCATACTTTAAACATGCAAAATATATCTTATTAACCTGTAGAGAATTACCTCTCATCCTACCCGATTGTCAAAACCAGAATAACCTGAAATAACGGATCGTTTTTATTTGTTCCGTAGATTAATTTTTCTGTTAACTTAGCTAAAATCACATATACCTACTCAATTCTTAGGGAGGCATTTACTATCATGAAAGCAATGCAAGAAAATCTGAGTTGTAATACAAATAAAAAATCTGTGTATTGTATCTTCGAATTAGATATTTTCACAAATTTAGCTTATTAACCTGCGGTGCTCCAGTGTCCATTACACAGAAATGGTCTGATTAAGCTATATCTCCCAGCTATCATGATCTAAATCATGTGGGTATATTCGCATTAATTTCTCCCCTCAACAGTAGGATTTGATAAATCTCACCTACATTAAACTACAGTTATGAACTATTTTCACCCCAACTTATCCAGTCACAAGTTTTAGTTGAGAACAAATCGCACCATGATCTTCGAATGGATCTCTTAAGTCTTTAGACCCTGGTCCAAAAGCTGTATACATAGAGTAACCCGTCACGCCAAGAAGTAAGCTAGCTATGAAAATAATAAGAACTGTTGCAGTTTCCATAATACATCTAACATTGAAATCCGTTATTTTTTATAATACTATTAGTATAGTACTGTAAAAACAAAAAATTTCGTTACTAAGTATACAATGGCATTAAGAACAAGATTAGGTGAACTTTTGAGACCTCTTAACTCTGAATACGGTAAAGTTTCTCCTGGTTGGGGTACTACTCCAATTATGGGCTTTGTTATGTTATTGTTTTTTGTGTTCTTATTAATTATCCTTCAAATTTACAACTCATCTCTGATATTAGAGAACGTGGACGTAGATTGGGCTAGCCTTGGTGGTTAATTATCGATTAACAAAATACAAAAATAAATTAGTTCAGTAAAAAGGATAGAAATGATTTTATCCTTTTTACTGAACTATTTTGATTTAACTACTTCAACTACTTCATCAAGAGAAAAATTATTTGTATTAACTCCGCTGTAACTAACCTTTTCAAATCTCACAACCACAGGATATCTTATACCACTTGTATCGATAGTAGCTACTGTTCCAACATCTTGATACCAATAAGACTCTTTTCTCAAAATTCGAACTTGAGAACCTCTTTTAACCATAAATTTTCCCTAAAAATTCCATTTACTAGAAACTAATAAGATAATTATAAAGTGTAGAAAAATCTATGGTTATAAATTAAGTTTTATGTCCAAAAATGTACTTTCTTACTAAAAAAATATTCCTTACAAAAATACAGTAAAAACTTAAAAGTTAACCTCATAAAAAAATTATTCAGTTTTATAATGAAAAAATAATTAAAATTCATTAACAATAAATCATGAAATTTTCTTGGAAAAATCTTTTTCTTTGGGGGCTTCCAGCCTTTCTAATCTTGTTTTTTATATGGCAAGGATTTATCAATTCTAACACGACAGATTTTGGGAAAAATGTAGCAAGTTCCAGAATGACATACGGGAGATTTTTGGAATATTTAGAGATGGGATGGATAAAACGTATAGATTTATACGATGATGGACATACTGGAATTGTGGAAGCAATTGGTCCGGAATTAGGAAACAGAATACAAAGAATAAGAGTAGAACTACCTACAACGGCTCCTGAATTAATTACAAAACTACGTAAAGCAAATGTCGATATAGACGCGCATCCTGCAAATGAAGTTTCCTCTAATTGGGGAGTTTTAGGAAATTTGGTTTTCCCATTGTTGCTTATTGCTGGCTTGGCTTTTCTTTTCCGACGTTCTAGTAATATGCAAGGTGGTCCAGGACAAGCAATGAGCTTTGGGAAATCAAAAGCTAGATTCTCTATGGAAGCAAAAACAGGTGTTACATTTGATGACGTAGCTGGTGTGGATGAAGCTAAAGAAGAATTTCAAGAAGTGGTTTCCTTCTTAAAGAGACCAGAACGATTTACTGCAGTCGGTGCAAAAATTCCAAAAGGAGTGATGCTTGTAGGCCCTCCAGGAACAGGAAAAACTCTTTTAGCAAAAGCAATAGCTGGGGAAGCTGGAGTTCCATTCTTTAGTATTTCAGGTTCTGAATTCGTAGAAATGTTTGTTGGTGTTGGGGCTTCTAGAGTACGAGACCTTTTCAAAAAAGCCAAAGAAAACTCTCCTTGTATAATTTTTATCGATGAAATTGATGCTGTTGGGCGTCAGAGAGGAACCGGTATTGGTGGGGGAAATGATGAACGAGAGCAAACTTTAAACCAACTCTTAACAGAAATGGATGGTTTTGAAGGAAATACTGGAATAATAGTAATAGCTGCTACTAACAGAGTCGATGTTTTAGATGCTGCTCTTCTACGACCAGGAAGATTTGATAGACAGGTAACGGTGAATGTACCAGATGTGAAAGGACGGTTAGAAATATTAAATGTTCATGCAAGAAATAAGAAACTTTCTGATGAAATATCTCTTGAAGTAATTGCACGTAGAACTCCAGGATTCTCAGGGGCAGACTTAGCGAATTTACTTAATGAAAGCGCAATCCTTACGGCGAGAAGAAGAAAGGACTCTATAACTCTGTCTGAAGTCGATGCAGCGATAGATCGAGTGATTGCTGGTATGGAAGGAAATATCCTTACAGACAGCAAAACAAAAAGACTGATTGCGTACCATGAAGTTGGTCATGCAATAGTAGGGACTCTTCTACCTCACCATGATCCAGTTCAAAAAGTTACTTTAATTCCTAGAGGTCAAGCCAAAGGCTTAACATGGTTTACTCCATCTGAAGACCAATCTCTTATATCCAGATCTCAAATACTGGCTAGAATCATGGGAGCCCTAGGTGGAAGAGCAGCTGAAGAAGTTGTTTTCGGTTATCCTGAGGTTACAACTGGAGCTGGCAATGACTTACAACAAGTAACTTCCATGGCCAGACAAATGGTGACGAGATTTGGTATGTCGAATATTGGACCTCTGGCCTTAGAGAATCAAACCTCAGATCCATTCCTTGGTCGAAGCATGGGATCTAGTTCTGAGTACTCAGAGGATATAGCATCCAGAATTGACATGCAAATAAGAACTATTATTCAACATTGTCATAACGAAGCTATCCAAATAATTATAGAAAACCGAGTTGTAATAGATAAAATTGTAGACATACTAATAGAAAAAGAAACTATTACAGGAGATGAGTTCAGGTCTATTGTTTCAGAATACACTTTAGTACCTGAGAAAAATGTTCTTGCAACTCAACTTTAACTTATAACGGGATCGACGGGGCTCGAACCCGCAACTTCCGCCGTGACAGGGCGGTGCTCTAACCAATTGAACTACGATCCCAAACTTAAAGTATTGAAACTATCTATAGTTTATATTTACGAGAAAATACAACCTAGGAGAGGAAGAGATTTGAACTCTCGGTATGATAAATCATACATCGGATTAGCAATCCGACGCTTTCGACCACTCAGCCACCTCTCCAAAACAATGTGTCAAATTTTATCCCGTACCTTTAGAAACTTGCACTTCAAAGTGGCTTAGGCGGGGATTGAACCTGCGACCTTGGGCTTATGAGTCCCCTGCTCTAGCCGCTGAGCTACTAAGCCTATTGCTTTTAATAATATCACTTTTCTAAAGGGTATTCAATAAAAAAGATTTATTTATTTTTTAATAAAACATAAAAATAAATGACGTATTAGGGAGAGATATGGTATATAATGATGACTAAGTTATAGTATCTAATTTTTACACCACTCAAAAACTTCATTTATTCCAGATTTTTATAAGGTCTCTTTCAAAACTAACACCCTAACCATAGACTTAGATTACAAATTGCTAAAACGTTTATAATTGAGAAATAAAATAAGGTTTAAAGTATTTCTTTAATCCTTCATATTTTCAATAAACCTGGATAGATAGATTATTTTCATTCTTTATATGCCTGATTTTTGGGAAAACCTTTTAAGATTTCCAAGATTTTTCATTTCTTCTATTCTTGGATTAGTGCTAACAATTTTAGGTCCTTTTTTCAACTTATTAAGAGACCCTAAAACTACCTGGATCTTATTATTTTCAACAGTTTTAAGTATTGCTTTCCTGATCTTGACCTTACAAGCAATGTTAAATCTAAATACTGATTAGAAACAACCTTTTCTATTAAGAATTCATCCATTATGCTTTCAAAGAATATAAAAACACGAGAAACAACAGGTGCCTTTGCACTTGTAGACAGTTTAGTACGACATGGAGTTAAACACATTTTCGGCTACCCAGGTGGAGCTATACTACCTATTTATGACGAGTTGTATGCATGGGAAAAAGAAGGATTTATTGAACATATACTAGTTAGACATGAACAAGGGGCTGCACATGCAAGTGACGCGTATGCAAGATCAACTGGAAAGGTAGGAGTATGCTTTGCTACATCGGGACCTGGAGCCACTAATTTAGTTACCGGGATTGCTACTGCACATATGGACTCAGTACCTATGGTAGTTGTCACAGGCCAAGTTGGTAGATCTTTCATAGGAACAGATGCGTTTCAAGAAATAGATATTTTTGGAATAACACTACCAATCGTTAAACACTCATATGTTGTTAGAGATACAAAAGATATGGGAAGAATTGTTGCAGCTTCCTTCTTTATCGCAAAGTACGGAAGACCCGGCCCAGTTCTAATCGACATACCAAAAGATGTGGGTCTTGAACCAATTGAGTATATCCCAGTTGAACCAGGTAATATTAGTCTTCTGGGCTGTCCTCCTTTAGTAAGTCATAATAAGAAACGAATTGAACAAGCAGCGAATCTTATTCAACAATCTAATCAACCACTTCTTTACGTGGGAGGGGGAGCTATTATTTCCGAAGCATACAAAGAAATAACTGAGTTAGCGACATATCTACAAATACCAATTGCTACAACTCTAATGGGTAAAGGTATCATCGATGAAAATGACAATCTATCACTTGGAATGTTAGGTATGCATGGTACAGTGTATGCAAACTATGCAGTAAGCGAGTGTGACCTTCTTATAGCTTTAGGGGCCAGATTTGATGATAGAGTTACGGGTAAATTAGACGAATTTGCATGCCATGCACAAGTTATTCATGTAGACATAGACCCTGCTGAAGTTGGAAAAAATAGAGCACCTCAAGTTGGATTAGTAGGTGAAGTTAAGGAAGTTGTCTCAGAGTTATTACAGTATATCAAGGAAAACTTTAAACTTAATCACGAACAAACACAACCTTGGAGAAAAAGACTCAACAGATGGAAAAATGAATATCCACTGTTAGTACCGAAAAATACACAAACTCTGTCACCTCAAGAGGTAATATCTGAAATTAGTAAATACTCACCTGAAGCATACTGGACAACAGATGTTGGTCAACATCAGATGTGGGCTGCTCAGTTCGTACGAACAAGTCAAAGAAGGTGGGTAACTAGTGCCGGACTTGGAACAATGGGATATGGCTTACCAGCAGCGATAGGAGTTCAGGTCGCACATCCTAATTCACAAGTCATTTGCATCTCTGGCGATGCAAGTTTTCAGATGAATATGCAAGAACTAGGAACAGTTGCTCAATACAGTCTTCCAATAAAAATAATGGTGATTAATAATCGATGGCAGGGTATGGTAAGACAATGGCAGCAGGCATTCTATGGAGAAAGATATTCGCACTCAAATATGGAAAAAGGTGCACCAAACTTTATCCAATTAGCAGAATCATTTGGAATTAAAGGAGTTCTAATAAAAAATCGAGAAGATTTAAATAATTCAATACAATCCATTCTAGATTATGATGGACCTATACTAGTAGACTTCCAAGTTATATCAGATGCAAATTGTTACCCAATGGTAGCACCTGGTAAGAGTAACGCACAGATGATAGGTGTCTAAAAAACTAAAGAACTTTAAATGGGCCGGGTTGGATTTGAACCAACGTAGGCGTAGCCAGCGGATTTACAGTCCGCCCCCTTTAACCACTCGGGCACCGACCCTTTTGTATCATTCATATATTCTAATTTAACATACAAACTTTAACAATACAAGAAATTATATAAAATGAGTAACACTCAAGTTACTCATTTAAGAACTTAAAATGAGAAATTCGTTTTAATCAAACTTTTGTTGTAACCTAGTTGCTTTTCCGAATCTTGATCTTAAATAATACAGTTTTGCTCTTCTCACTCTTGAACTTCGTAGAACCTCTATGTTTTTTAATTTCGGAGAGTGCACTAAATAAACACGTTCAACACCCACCCCCTGCATAACTCTTCTAAGAGTTATTGTAGCATTTAGTCCGGATCCTTTTTTTGCTATAATAACACCTTCAGTAAATTGAACTCTTTCCTTATTACCCTCAGTAATGGATACACCAAGTTTAACAGTATCCCCAACCCTAATTTTAGGTATATCTCGGTTCAAAAACTTATTTTCAAGCTCTATTTTAAAATTGTTTAAATATGCGTTCATCTCTTAATCTGTCAAAAGATTCAATTAGTTTTCAAATTTTACTAAAGAAATAAAAGAATATACAGAAAAAAACTAGAGTTTTTATTAGCATAATTATTATTATTAATTTTTACTATTTAACTAGTACAATCATCAAATATTACTATAGATCCATCAATGATAAAGAAAAAATAGTAGAACTATAATACTATGTTTGAACGTTTTACTGAAAAAGCAATAAAAGTTATTATGCTAGCTCAAGAAGAGGCTAGACGATTAGGACATAACTTTGTAGGAACAGAACAAATTTTACTTGGACTTATTGGAGAGGGAACAGGAATAGCTGCAAAGGTTTTAAAATCAATGGGGGTCAATTTAAAAGATGCTCGGGTGGAAGTTGAAAAGATTATTGGACGAGGATCTGGTTTTGTTGCAGTAGAGATTCCTTTTACCCCAAGAGCAAAAAGGGTTTTAGAATTATCTCTTGAAGAAGCACGTCAATTAGGACACAACTATATCGGAACTGAACATCTCTTACTTGGTTTAATTCGAGAGGGAGAAGGTGTAGCAGCTAGAGTTCTTGAAAATCTTGCTTTAGACCTGACAAAGATTAGAACACAAGTCATACGTCTTCTAGGGGATACGGCTGAGTCGACTACAGGAGCTCCACAAAATAAAGGTAAAACCCCAACTCTTGAAGAGTTTGGAAGTAACCTAACGCAAAAAGCAGCAGAAGGTAAATTAGATCCAGTTATTGGTAGACAAAAAGAAATTGAACGTGTTATTCAAATCTTAGGACGTAGAACAAAAAATAACCCTATACTAATTGGTGAACCAGGAGTAGGTAAAACAGCTATTGCAGAAGGCTTAGCACAAAGAATAACTAATAGGGATGTTCCAGATATTTTAGAAGATAAACGAGTAGTTACATTAGACATAGGTTTACTTGTTGCAGGAACAAAATATCGAGGTGAATTTGAGGAACGACTAAAGAAAATCATAGATGAGATTCGTGTTGCGAATAATGTAATTTTAGTAATAGATGAAGTACACACTCTTATTGGAGCTGGCGCCGCGGAAGGTGCTATAGATGCTGCAAATATTCTCAAACCTGCTTTAGCAAGAGGTGAGATGCAATGTATTGGTGCAACAACTTTAGAAGAATATAGAAAACATATCGAAAAAGACCCAGCTCTAGAAAGAAGATTTCAGCCTGTTATAGTTGGAGAACCTAGTGTTGAAGAAACCATTGAAATTCTATACGGTCTGAGAGATAGATATGAAAAACACCATAAACTTGTCATTTCAGATGAAGCTCTAACTGCAGCTGCTAAGTTTGCTGACCAGTATATAGCTGATAGATTTCTTCCAGATAAGGCAATTGATTTGATAGATGAGGCTGGATCTAGGGTTAGACTACTGCATTCTCAACTGCCGCCAGCAGCAAAAGAACTAGATAAAGAGCTTAGAGAAGTGTTAAAACAAAAAGATGAAGCAGTAAGAGGGCAAGATTTTGAGACTGCTGGGCAGCTTCGAGATCGAGAAATGGAAATAAAAGCCCAAATTGCTGCCATAGCACAAAGTAAAAAAGGGGAAAATGAACCTTCCAAAGAAGTTTCAGTTGTAACTGAGGAAGATATAGCGCAGATTGTTGCAGCCTGGACTGGAATCCCGGTTAATAAGATGACAAGAAGCGAATCAGAAAAATTACTTCAGATGGAAGAAACTCTACACGGAAGAATTATAGGACAAGATGAAGCTGTAGTCGCTGTATCTAGAGCTATCAGACGTGCTAGAGTAGGATTAAAAAATCCAAATAGACCTATTGCAAGTTTTATATTCTCTGGCCCTACTGGTGTAGGAAAAACAGAACTAACTAAAGCATTAGCCTCATATTTCTTTGGATCTGAAGAAGCAATGGTAAGACTTGACATGTCTGAATATATGGAAAGACATACAGTGTCAAAGCTTATAGGATCTCCACCAGGTTACGTTGGTTATAACGAAGGAGGCCAACTAACTGAAGCAGTACGTAGACGACCTTACACAGTTGTATTATTTGACGAAATTGAAAAAGGACACCCAGACGTATTTAATTTATTACTTCAGATATTAGAAGACGGTCGACTTACTGACTCAAAAGGTAGAACTGTAGATTTTAAAAACACACTTCTAATTTTAACGTCAAACGTTGGTTCAAAAGTGATAGAAAAAGGAGGGGGCGGATTGGGGTTCGAACTTTCTGAAAACGCAACGGAAACTCATTATAATCGAATAAAAAGTCTAGTTAATGAAGAACTGAAACAATATTTTAGGCCAGAATTTTTAAACAGACTAGATGAAATCATTGTCTTTAGGCAACTAACTAAGGATGAAGTTGGAGAAATTGCAGAAATAATGTTAAAAGAAGTTTTTACTAGGATTTCAGAAAAAGGAATCCAATTGGAAGTAACCGCAAGATTTAAGAGTCATTTAATAGATGAAGGATATAATCCTATTTATGGGGCAAGACCTCTTAGAAGAGCGGTAATGAGACTTTTAGAAGATACTTTATCTGAAGAGTTTTTATCTGAAAAAATTAAAGAAGGAGATACTGCTGTCGTAGATGTAAATGCAGACGGTAAAGTAGAAGTTCTATTAGGAGAAAAACTGGAGTTAGCAAAAGTATAAAAAGAATAAAACTGAGATCAATCTTTAAAAATTCAAATGGATTATCTCAGTTTTTAACTGAATATAAAATTGATTGTCAAAAAAAGAAAAGTATTATAATATATAGAGTATATGCATCTAAGCCGGGATAGCTCAGTTGGTAGAGCAGTGGATTGAAAATCCACGTGTCACCAGTTCAAACCTGGTTCCTGGCATCAATTACAATGTGTAGAAATGATTTTAAGCAAAATCTCTTAAAAAATAATTTTTCTTCTCTATCTTAAGCAATTCTTTTTTGCTATAATACCTGACACAGGAGAGATGGTCGAGTGGTTTAAGGCGCAGCACTGGAAATGCTGTTTAGAGGTGACTTTAACGAGGGTTCGAATCCCTCTCTCTCCTAGAAAGTTCCTTCAAAGTTGACTTATAATCAAAAAACATTGTATAGTAGTATTATCAAAAATAAAGCGTCCTTAGTTCAGTTGGTAGAACGCAGGTCTCCAAAACCTGATGTCGAGGGTTCAAGTCCTTCAGGGCGTGTTAAAATAAACGTTGTACTTCTTCATAGAAATTAGTTATGCTATATAATAGTCTTATCTGTACAATGTACTTAGATACAAGATAAACTAAAAACTTTTCATAAAAAAAGATAAAAAAAATATGGCTAAAAAAGTTGTTGCAATTGTAAAACTTGCCCTAGACGCCGGAAAAGCAACTCCTGCTCCACCTGTCGGTCCAGCTTTAGGTCAACGAGGGGTTAATATAGTAATGTTCTGTAAGGAATATAATGCGAAAACCGCAGATAAAGTAGGATTTGTTATACCAGTCGAAATTACAGTATATGATGACAGAAGTTACACTTTTGTTCTAAAAACACCTCCTGCTTCAGTATTGCTAAGTAAAGCAGCTGGAGTAGCAAAAGGATCTGGTGACCCACAGAAGAAGAAAGTAGGTTCTATCAGTAAAAAACAACTTGAAGAAATTGCAGAAACAAAATTACCGGACCTTAATACAAAAAATAAAGAAGCAGCAATGAGAATCATTCTAGGAACTGCTAAAAATATGGGAATAACAATAAAAGATTAAATAAAATAGATCAATGGCAAAAATTTCACAAAGAATAAAAAAAATCCAATCAAAAGTTGAACCTAGAGCATACAAAGGGATTGAAGCACTAAATTTATTAAAAGAGACTGCCACAGCAAAATTTGTAGAGACGGCAGAGGCTCATATAAGTCTTCGATTAGATACAAAATATGCAGACCAGCAACTGAGAACTACTGTTGTACTTCCTAAAGGAACAGGGAAAAAGATAAGAATCGGAGTAATAGCACAGGGAGATAAAGTTAACGAATCCATCTCCGCTGGAGCTGATATTGCTGGAGGAGAAGAACTTATTCAAGAAATTCTAAAAGGTGTCATAAATTTTGATCGACTTATTGCTACACCCGATATGATGCCATCAATTGCAAAACTGGGTAAAATACTAGGACCGAGAGGCCTGATGCCATCCCCAAAATCTGGTACTGTTACCTCAGATGTAAAGGCAGCGATTGAAGAATTTAAAAAAGGAAAGTTAGAGTATAGAGCAGACAAAAGTGGAATTGTACACATTCCATTTGGAAAAACAAATTTTTCCTTAGAAGACCTTCTAGCTAACTTAGAAGTTGTTCAAGAATCCATAGATAAAAATAGACCCTCAGGCGCAAAAGGGAGATACTGGAAAAGTTTCTATATATGTAGTACCATGGGTCCTTCTATTATGATAGACATAAATACCTTTAGAGATAAAGTATTCGCTTAAAATTCTTAACTCCTTCAATTTCTGAGTAAAAAAAAAAATTAACTAGATAAGATATGACATCAAAAGTAAACGAAATTTTAGAACAATTAAAATCACTTACACTATTAGAAGCGGCAGAATTGGTTAAACAAATAGAAGAGACATTTAACGTTAGTGCTTCTGCTTCAGTAGGTGCTATAGCAGTTGCAGCCCCAGTTGCTGGTGGGGGGTCTCAAGAAGTAGAAGAGAAGACAGAGTTTGATTTAATACTGGAAGATGTACCTGCAGATAAGAAAATTGCTGTACTTAAAGTTGTAAGAACTATTACTGGTTTAGGTCTTAAAGAAGCAAAAGATTTAGTAGAGTCAACTCCTAAAAATCTTAAAGAAGGAGCTTCAAAGGATGAGGTAGAATCTGCGAAAAAACAACTAGAAGAAGCTGGGGCGAAAGTAAAAATAAAATAACATACAAAATAAGAAAAATTTTCGAAGCCGATGTGGCTTCGAAAATTTTTCTTTCTAGAATAAACCTAAAGTTAATGCTTGATTAATCGGTAAACATGCTCCAATTCCTAACCAAATTGCAGCCACAACACTAAATAAGAATAGTGCCATAGCAAAAGGTCTACGGAACGGGTTTTGGAACTTATTCACACTCTCAATAAATGGAACTGTAATTAAACCTAGAGGAACAGCAGCCATGGATAAAACTCCAAGCAGTTTATTCGGGATAACTCTAAGTAGATTAAATGTAGGGAAGAAATACCACTCTGGTAGAATCTCCAGAGGAGTAGCAAATGGATCTGCTTTCTCACCCATTGGAGAAGGAGATAAAACAGATAACCCAACCATGCATCCTAGTGTTCCTAAGATAACCACGGGGAACATATATAAAAGATCATTAGGCCAAGCTGGTTCACCATAATAGTTATGACCCATACCTTTTGCTAACTTTGCGCGCAATTTTGGATCTGTTAGATCAGGTTTTTTTAATACTGACATACGATTACTCCTAAATAAAAACTATAAAATTAATTTATAATGGACCAGAGATACCTTGTTTTCGAATCATCAAAAAGTGTGTAAGCATTAGAACAGCTGCAGCAACAGGTAAAACGAAAGTATGAGCGCTATAGAATCTTGTTAATGTTGTTTGACCTACACTAACACTACCTCTAAGAAGCTCTACAAGAAGACTTCCAACAACAGGAATAGCTTCGGGTACACCTGTTACAATTTTACATGCCCAATACCCAACTTGGTCCCAAGGAAGTGAATACCCTGTAACACCAAAAGAAACTGTAACTACAGCTAGTGTTACCCCTGTAACCCAAGTCAGTTCTCTAGGTTTTTTAAACCCACCTGTTAGATATACTCTGAAGATATGTAAAATCATCATAAGAACCATCATGCTAGCTGACCATCTGTGCATGGATCTAAAAAGCCAACCATAGTTAACTTCCGTCATAATATACTCAACAGAAGCAAAAGCTTCGGCAACTGTTGGTCTGTAGTAGAAAGTCATTGCAAACCCTGTTGCAACTTGAATAATAAAACATGTAAAAGTTATTCCACCAATGCAATAAAAAATGTTCACATGAGGTGGTACATATTTACTAGTAATATCATCTGCTATTGCTTGAATTTCCAGTCTTTCTTCGAACCAATCGTAAACTTTACCCATAAAATTAAATAATATATTAGCCGTAAAAATCGATTAAAAAATTGTATTAAACTAACTGAAGTTCTTTCTAAGCATCTATAGACTTGTATTATAACATAAAGAGAATACTAAATGCAGAATATCAAATGTCTAAAGATTATCTTTTTAATAACACAATAAATGTCTTAATGTTAGACAATGAAGAAAAAGATCTTAGAATGATAAAAAGTTATTTTTCTTCAAATTACATTAATATTAGAATTATAAAGAATATAATCGAAGCTAAAAGTGAATTAAAAAAAAATAAAATTGACTGTCTAATTATTGATACAGCTCTACCAAATAATCAAGGGTTTGAATTTATTCAAAAGTTAAAAAATGATCGAAAATTACAATATGTACCTTTTCTAATAGTAACATCCAGAGGATTTGTAAAAGATCGTATACAGGGTTATAAATCTGGGTGTAGTGCTTATTTATCAAAGCCATTCGACCCTACTGAACTTCAACATACAATAAAAAATATAGTTCATCAGAAAAATGTGCTTAAAGAAAAAATAATTTCGAACTACTTTCTAATTAAAAAACTTAGACATAGCATAATAAAAAAATACAAAAATACATTTAAAGAAACTATATTTTTAAAATTAACTGCTAAAGAGGAATTAATTCTTAGTTATTTATTAAAAAATAAACGCATAAAATATATAACTAAACAATTGAACTCTCAAATTAGAACGACAGAAAAATCCATAAGTAAACTGCTCGATAAAACTCAAACGAGAAATAATAAAGAGTTAAGATCTCTCCCTTGGAATTTTATATAAAAAAGGGCGAATAACGGGAATCGAACCCGCGAATAATGGAGCCACAACCCATTGCCTTAACCACTTGGCTACACTCGCCTATATTTATATACCTATAGTAGCATAAAAACTATCGAAATAAAAATAAAAAATTCAGAAAATAAGTAACAATCTTGTATAACTTACTTTCCAAATATTTTAAACTTAGTTAAAAGTTTCTATCAATCTAAGACTCAAAACTGCCTGATTTTGTAAAAGTTAACCCGTTATCTTCTGAATATCTCTCCATAAACCTCATAAATCGATCCCAAGACTCTTTAGTTTGCATAATATGAATGGCTTCTATACCCTGTGGTTTTCCATTAACAAATCTAGCATTGACATCCCGTGTCACAATTTGTCCCTCTTCATCAATCAAATACATGCCAGTTATAGTACCTTTCTGGCTGGTGCTATTTTCTAATACTTTAGGGTTTGAGAACCTAAACGTGGCTGTACCAGTACTTCCATCTCTTGACCTTGTTAACCTAACATCAGGAACTATATCTTCATTTACACCTTGAATAAATTGTATTACAGCCATACCCACTCTTAAATTTATAAACTTATTATTATTATAGCACCATGTAGAAACCGAATATATGCACTGAGCTTCTTACAACTGAGTACTGGGGTGGGAGGATTCGAACCTACGAGTGGCGGAGTCAAAGTCCGCTGCCTTACCACTTGGCGACACCCCATAAATTAGTATTAGACTCATATTATCATTATGAATAAGACTGTCAAGTATTCTATACTTTATGTCTCAAGAAGTGTGCAAGGAGGGATTCGAACCCCCGACACCGTGGTTCGTAGCCACGTGCTCTAGTCCACTGAGCTACAAGCACTTTTTCATATTGAATTTACAATAACACATTTAATCAATTATTATCAACAACTTACTGGAGTTCATAATTAAAACAACTAAAAATTTGAGTTTATATCGTATAATTATCCCTATTATTAGAATTTGCCAAACCAATTTTAGAGTTACGAAAATCTAGAGGAAATTAAAATGAGTAAAGTGATCTTATACCAAGAAAATGCCAGACGCGCACTAGAAAGAGGTATGGACATATTAGCTGAAGCGGTATCTGTTACACTTGGACCTAAAGGCCGTAACGTTGTTTTAGAACGAAAATATGGTGCTCCTCAAATCGTTAATGATGGCGTAACCATAGCTAAAGAAATCGAATTGGAGGATCATATTGAAAATACCGGTGTAGCTTTAATAAGACAAGCAGCTTCCAAAACAAATGATGTTGCAGGAGATGGAACAACTACGGCGACAGTTCTTGCTCACGCTATGGTAAAACAAGGAATGAAGAATGTTGCTGCCGGTGCAAATCCTATAGCTTTGAAACGGGGAATTGAAAAAGCTACTCAATTCGTTGTAAGTCAAATATCAGAGTATTCTAGACCTGTAGAAGATACAAAATCTATAACTCAAGTTGCTACTATATCCGCGGGTAATGATGAAGAAGTTGGTCAAATGATTGCCAATGCTATAGACAAGGTTGGAAGAGAAGGAGTAATTTCTTTAGAAGAAGGAAAATCAACAATTACTGAACTCGAAATGGTGCGATTCGTTCCTAACCCAATGTATTCATAAAAACTACAAAAGTTAGGATGTTGGAGATCAATTAAATAAGATTATCCTATAACAAAGATAATACTTACTCTAGCATAACTGAATGTTAATGCTGGTGAAAGTCCAGCCCTTTAGGGAGGAAGTGATGCCAATGTGCCCGCATAAAGACTGATCATCAAAATGAAGCCGGGAACAACGGGGGAACCAGAAATCTGGGCGACAGGTTGCACTGCCCCTTGGTAGGTGATTATGGTTAATTTAATATGAATCCACGGAAAAAACGTCTTAAGTTCACGTAACACGTCGTCAATAAAAGAGGTTACTTAATGTCTAAAACTTGCACAAAAGTCATTTCAATATGTGCTCTCCTAAGTTTGACATAGGCGAATTGTGGAAACCTAAGGTCACATAACAATTAACTTTCGGAACGAAGAAAAACATCTTTAGGTCTCCTCAAAATGGTAGGAATACAATCAAATTTCCTCATGGCCTAAGATGGGTAGGATAGGCTGTACTAGCCTAGCGGTACATAGAATTATATTGTATAAAGGAGATTTAATCAATGACAGCCAAAATCCTACAGGATTCTGCTGATGAGTGGACGTCAATTCCATGGGATAAATTCCAGAAAATATTACTCCGTCTCCAGCATAGGATATATAAAGCGACAAAAAAAAGTGATTACAAATCAGTTAGACAATTACAGAGTCTTCTTTTAGGATCTAAATGTGCTAAATACTTAGCAGTTAAGGAAGCTTCTCAACTTCCCAATATCAAAAAAACTTCACAAATAAATAGTGCTACTTCGACCAACTTTATAAAGTATCTTTCCTTAGTTTCAGAGATTAATCTAACGAAAAATTGGAAACATAAAAGACTCAGAAGAATATTCATACCAAAAACGGCTAATAAAACAATATCAATTTATAAACCAACTATAAAAGATAGTGCCCTCCAATTTCTTATTAGTTATGCTTTGGATCCATTTTATAAAGCTTATATTTCAGAGAGATTTCATGATAAAAACCCTAAATGTTTGTCATATGATATACATGACTCTATAGCTAAAAATTTAAGTTTTACTACGAAAGAAACTAAGAATGTAATTTTAAAACTGAACCTTGAAAAATGTTTTAATGATATTCACTATCAAAAACTTTTATCTTTTGTCACTCTTCCAGGGGCTGCAAAAAAATTTATCACTTCAGCCTTTCGAATCAATGCTTTAAAAAGGCAAGATCAGAAGTTTCAAGGTAGCGTTCATAGAAATCGTATGTCTTTATTCTTATATGAAATAATTCTCCATGGAATTGAAAATTTATATAATAAAAACTCATATCCAAACAATCAATATCAGAAAGGATTTCGATATCAAGATGATGTGATATTTATCTTAAAGTCTGTAAGTTGTGGAGAAGAACTAATTAATAAAGCTAAGTATTTTCTTCAAATGAGAGGGTTAAATCCAGATCACCTTAACGCAAGCTTAGTATATGCCGATAATGGTTTTGAATTTCTTCACTGGTATTTCAAATTAAAACCTAAAGATCATAGACTTGTCTCTCAACCTTCCAAGAAAAATCGATTGGAAATGTTCCAGAAGATTAAAATGACTATGAAAGATGTTAGGTATAAATTGATAGATCGTTTACAAATTCTAAAAATCATGTATTCGGATTGGATTGACTATCATCAGTTTTGTGATATGTCAGGAGTTAATATCTGGTCTATTACTAAATGGGTTTATAAATACCTTAAAAAGAAAACCATAATTCCTAAAGAAGAAATTGTCAAACATCTTAATACTATCTTTACCACGTCTCGTAATAAGATGAAAATACTCTAACTTTATAGAGAATCAATCTTTTTGTAAAATAGAGTCTATACATCACTAAATTTAGACATAAGATCTAGGATTCAATTTAAATCTTTTGGTACAAAATTTAGCATCCTAAACTATGAAGTCTATCTATTAAAAACTTCAAGAAAAAATAGGTTTTTATCTACTGTAAAATAAAAAATTGTCGCAATGCACAAGGCATGAATGTACTGAGAGCCGTATGAAGGGAAATCTTTCACGTACGGTTCGTATGAGAGGTGTCTTTCATCAAAGAGAGCGTCGACTCAACCACAGAAGGTATGTTTTTTGAGAAAGGATACATATCACCTTATATGGTGACAGATACAGATAGGATGGAAATCGTTCAAGAAAACCCATATATCTTATTAACTGATAAAAAAATAACTTTAGTACAACAAGAGTTAATACCAGTCTTAGAACTTGTTGCAAAGACAGGAAGACCTTTACTTATTATTGCTGAAGATGTCGAAAAAGAAGCACTTGCTACTTTAGTTGTTAATAAGATAAGAGGAATATTAAACGTTGCCGCAGTAAGAGCCCCTGGTTTTGGGGATCGTCGTAAAGCAATGCTTGATGACATAGCAATTCTAACAGGAGGAGAAGTTATTTCAGAAGACGCAGGTTTCAGTTTAGAAACAATTCAGATTGAACTTCTGGGACAAGCTAGAAGAGTAACCATAACAAAAGAAGGCACAACAATAATTGCTGAAGGAAATGAACGCGAAGTAAAAGCTAGATGTGAACAGATTCGACGTCAAATCGATGGTAGTGATTCTTCGTATGAAAAAGAAAAATTACAAGAAAGATTGGCAAAATTAGCAGGAGGAGTTGCAGTAATAAAAGTTGGTGCAGCTACTGAAACAGAAATGGTGCGATTCGTTCCTAACTAAACGTGTTACTAAAGCATACAAAAGTTAGGGTGTGATAGGCAAATTTAGTATTATCGAATATTAAAGACGATAATTACTCTCGCATAACTGAGTAGGGATGCTAGTGAAAGTCTAGCCCTTTAGGGAGAAAGTGACGCCAATGTGCCCGCATGGAGACTGATTATCAAAGTGAAGCCGGGAACACAGGGGAAACAGAAATCTAGACGACAGATTACACTGCCCCGTGGTAGGTGGCTATGGTCAATTTAATATGAACCCGCGGAAAAAGCATCTTAGTTTCACATAATATGTCGTCAAATTAAGTTATTATGTCATGTTCGTTACTCGCACAAAAATCATTTCGTTATGTGCTCTCCTGAGTTGAACATAGGTGAATTGTGGGGGCCTAAGGCCACGAATAAATCAATACTCGGAACGAAAAAAAACATCTTTAGGGTCTCCTCAAAACGGTAGGGATAATGTCAAATTCCCGCATGGCCTAAGATGGGTAGGATGGATTGTATTAATCCAGCGGTACGTAAAAATATGTTATATTTGACAGATGCTATCAATGACAGTTAATATCGTTCACCGGTATTCTGATGAATAAAGATTTTCAACTTGGAAAATTTCCATTTTTACTCTTTAATCTCCACAATATGACATACAAAGCGATAAAAAAACAATTAGATTTTTAAGATTTATCTAGCATAATAAAAATATTCATACATAAATTTTTAACTCAAAGCGTGTGAAAAAATTTTTAAAATAAATAAAATTAACTCTATAAATTTTATACAATAGTTTTTTCTTTAAAAAATACGAGTTTAATAAAAAGTTAGAAATGCCAAAAACTAAATATATTTAATAAAAAATCAAGTTTAGATCAAACCAAGATAATATCTTGTTAAATGTAAAGTGTTCTTTTTCAATATCTCTTTAAAAAAAGACTACTTTCATGTCAGAACTTAGAATTAAATCTCATAAAAGGCAACAAATAAATCTTTGATTTAGGTATGTAGAAGTATTTTGACTGACTGTAGTATATAGAATCTAAATTTTCTTTTATACTTCGTAAATCAAAACTCAGATCTTTAAAGAGAAATACGACTATAGAAATTCACATAAAGGTTATATTTTTCACCACTTATAGATTGAAGAATAGTCTATTTAATGATAATTATGGTCGTGATTTTTCTGACTAAAGATTTTTTAGAAAAATACATGTCAACATAAGTTTGGTCTATGTAACCATCTCTAAACTTTTAAATAGATCAGTTTTTTAGTTAAAAATTACTAATAATAAAAACTTGTTCACCATAAAAAACTATCGCAACGCATAAGGCGTAACGTACTGAGAGCCGTATGAAGGGAAATCTTTCACGTACGGTTCGTATGAGAGGCATCTCTTATAAAAAAGAGTGTCGACTCAACCAAAGATCGAAAACTTAGATTAGAAGATGCTATAAATGCTACAAAGGCTGCTGTCGAAGAAGGAATTGTACCTGGTGGGGGAGCAACGCTAACTCACATATCAAAAGACCTAGAATACTGGTCAAAGGAAAATTTATCGGACGAAGAATTAATAGGAGCTCTTATTGTAGAAAAATCTCTCACATACCCATTGAGAAGGATTATTGAGAACACAGGAGTTAATCCTGCTGTCATCATAGAAGAAATTAAAAATAGTGATTTTAACATTGGATACAATGCTTCTACAGGCGTAATTGTAGACATGTATGAAGAAGGTATAATAGACCCAGCTAAAGTTACTCGATCTGCTCTTCAAAATGCTGCTTCCATAGCAAGTATGATACTAACAACAGAATGTATAGTTGTTGATAAACAATAATAACTAGTTAATTAGTAGTTAATTTTATTACCCCAAAAATTGTACTCTTTAAAAACTTTTTATTCTCAGAACAGGGTAAAAAAAGTTTTTGTTGAGTACAATCAAACTTTTTTTTATAACCCAAAATTTTTGACTCTTTATCTAAATAGACAATACTAAGACTCTCTTTTTCAGAGGAAAAGTTATTGCTCCTCTCTTTGTATAAAAAATCCTTTACAAATTTTTTTTCTAAGACTAACAAATCTTTATCTAAACCTTTTTTAAATTGAGATAAATCAGAAGAATAGATTAAAGAATTACTGTAGTGAATTTTACAAAAAGACTCAATAAAAAATTCATACATAAAAGTTAAAGAGAATAAAAAATACATGATAGACGTTTTCTATTACTAAAATTCTTCATCGAAGTTGTTATAAAAGTTGATTATAACCGCTGTAGATAAATATGATGAATCTAAAAATAAAATATTATTCTTCAAATTGGAAGATTTAGTCGTCTCATAATCCATCTTTTTGAAATAATTAAAAACTAATCTATGTCTGAACTTTCCCGATAAAACTTCTTTCAAATTTGTCAAAGAAATTAGTTTTAAGAAAAACCTTAATGTAATAGGCTCGCTTCTTTCAAGTAAAACTTTATCTTTTTTACGAAATGAATTGTAAAAATATAAAATTTTAAACTTCAATTGAGTCTCACGTAGATTGATAAACACTAAATCGTTAAAATCCATTTAAATTTCTCCAAAATTCAAACTAAAAAGATACCAAACTTGGTATCTTTTCAATTATTTTAAATCTAACTATTTCCAGCAAAAATAAGATCAGGAAATTTTGACTGAACTTCCAGAAAAGAAGACTTCTTACCTTGCTCTTGCCAGTAGTTTATTATTTCTGTAGCTTTATTTAGTAACTCAACTGTATCTTTTTCAGAAATCCAAGGTTTTGACTCTAACTCTAACTTGATTTGCTCCCAAGCATCATTCCTAGGCCAGAAAAAATAACAAGTCAATGGACTTGTCGTATTTCCAACCACTTGATCAACCGATAGCGCAACATTATTCTCTAACCAAAGAACTTTCAATGTAAATTTTGGCAATTTTGTTCTCCAATAAAAACTTATTTATTATTATTTAACAGATTCTATTCTTTTAAGTAAATACTTAACAGTCATTGTAGGCTGTGCACCTTGTTCCAAACGAGCTTTAACTCGAGAAACATTTATGTTTGCTTCCTTTGTTCTAGGATTATAAAATCCTAACTCCTCAATAGCTCGACCATCTCTTTTACTATTCGCAGGCATAACCACTAATCGATAACTAATCTGACCTTTACGGCCATACTTTTTTAATCTTAACTTGATCATTATTGAAAGCTCCGCTGTATATAATTTTTAATATATAAAATAAGAACAATTTTATTTCTGTAAAATACCCTGGATTTGTTTTTTAATTATTTGTTAGACCTATGTTACTCGCAATCTGCATTACACATTGTAATAATATAAAACCAAGAATTGGAGATATATCTATACCTACCAAAGGAGGGACAATTCCTCGAAACATTCTTAAATAAGGATCTGTTAGCCTACTTAATGAATAAAAAGGTTGCCCATACCAGTTAACATTTGGAAACCAAGTCAAAGATACTCTAATTAACAGTAAAATTAAATATATCTGTAGAAAACCTAAAAAAGACGAAAAAAGCAGAGTTATAGAATTTGTCATAAGCACTATTCTGTAGCCAAATTATAGTAAATAGTTATTTTTACAACACAGTTATTATAAAGTTATAATAATATTATTATTTGTTTAACTAAAAAACATTTCTTTTATACTTTATGGAAAAAGAAACAAATCTTTTATCTTGGAATTGGGGATTTACAAATTCAGCCGAAAATTGGAATGGAAGACTAGCTATGCTGGGTTTTTTATTCACATTAATAATCGAATTTATAAGTGGAAAAGGAGTGCTCCACTATGTAGGGTTAATATAAAAAAAGACTTATGGTGAATACCATAAGTCTTTTTTAACGAAAAACTTTATTAATCAATAGGTCTTAGAGAAAGCGTTGGCTCATTCTCACGGTTGATTCCTTTCTCGAAACCAGCAGCAGCAGCTCTAGCTCGGCCTGCATGCCATAGGTGTCCAATGTAGAAAGCAAAACCTAGGAAGAAATGAGAACACGTTAACCAGCTACGTGGAGAAACAAAGTTTACAGAGTTAATCTCAGTCGCAACACCACCCACAGAGTTAAGAGAGCCTAGAGGTGCATGAGTCATGTACTCAGCTGCTCTTCTTTCTTGCCATGGTTGAATATCATTTTTAATTTTATTCAAGTCTAAACCGTTAGGACCTCTCAAAGGTTCAATCCAAGGAGCTCTTAAATCCCAGAATCGTTGAGTCTCACCACCAAGGATGATCTCACCACTAGGAGATCTCATTAAATATTTACCTAATCCTGTAGGACCTTGAGCAGATGCAACGTTAGCCCCTAATCTTTGGTCACGAACTAGGAATGTAAATGCTTGAGCTTGTGAAGCTTCTGGCCCAGTTGGACCGTAGAACTCACTAGGATAAGCTGTGTTATTGTACCAAGAATATTGGCTAGCTGTAAAAGCCATTAATGATACGGCAACTAAACTATATGATAGATAAGCTTCTCCGGACCATACATAAGCTCTGCGAGCCCATGCAAAAGGTTTAGTTAAAATGTGCCAGAATCCTCCAACTATACAAGTTAAACCAATCCAGATATGACCACCTATAATATCTTCTAAGTTGTTTACACTAACAATCCACCCGTCTCCTCCCCAAGGAGATTTCAGTACATAACCGAAAATAACAACGGGGTTCAGAGTTGGATTATCAATAATACGAACATCTCCACCACCTGGTGCCCAAGTATCATAAACTCCACCTAAGTACATAGCTTTCACAACCAACAGAAGAGCTCCAAATCCTAAAATTACTAAGTGAATTCCAAGAATTGTTGTGATTTTATTTTTATCACGCCAGTCATAACCAAATGCTGGGAATGATTCTTCTAAAGTATCAGGTCCTATTAAAGAGTGGTATATTCCACCAAAACCTAAAACAGCAGATGATATAAGATGTAATACCCCAACAACGAAATATGGATAAATATCAACTATTTCTCCACCTGGTCCTACACCCCATCCTAAAACAGCTAAGTGCTGAAGTAAAATTAAACCTTGTTCATACATAGGTTTTTCAGGTATATAGTGAGCTACTTCAAACAACGTCATAGCACCACACCAAAACACCATCAAACCAGCATGAGCTACGTGAGCTCCAAGAAGTTTTCCTGAAACATTAATCAAACGAGAGTTTCCAGACCACCAAGCAAATCCAGTAGACTCAATATCACGGCCTGCAACACTTAAACTTGAATTAAAGGGCGTTTCCACGTGGTAAAACCTCCTCAGGGAATATAAAGTTTT
>VFQS010000212.1_pt1 | contig 75309 bp, 70 predicted proteins | sample 3512361 | NCBI WGS metagenome assembly VFQS01 (sample SAMN10412375, study PRJNA504923) | tailings metagenome | isolation source: Relicate 1 Philex TSF3 active mining | place: Philippines | reverse complement strand
TATTATTTATTATTTATTATTTATTATTTTTTCATAATATAATAAGATTTTGTTTTACTAAATCCATTAAAAGTGGTTGCGGCAGCAGTTGTATAAGCACCAAAGTTTTTAACAAATACCGTTTCACCAATTGCCAAATCAGGTAATAGAAAAGTTCCACATGTATCAATGGAATCACAACTTTGTCCAAAAACCGTTGATTCATACAATTTTCCATCTCGTTCATTATAAGGCATAATAAGTGGTTTTGCATGATCAAAATAAATACAATTAAATGATCCATAAACACCATCATTTAAATAATATCGAAAACTTTTTTCTCCATTTTCTTTATTTACATGTTCTTTTTTACTAATAATATTTAATACAAGTGTATGTGAGTTACCTACCATAAACCTACCAGGTTCAGCAATTATTTCAATATTGATATCTTTAAAATATGTTTCAATAGCTTTAGTAATTACTTTTGCTACATCCGCAAAAGTATATTTCATTTCGTCACATTTGGTATCCATTGAACAACTTCTACATTTAACTTGTATATCATTTACTTCAATGTGTTCAGTTATTTTATCTTCATCACAACTATTATCGGAACTACTATCATCAGAATCATTATCTTCAATATCAGCATCACAAGCAAATCCTCCACCAATATCTAAAATATTCATATGAAAACCATATTTCATACCAATATCAAATGCTTTACGAGCATCAATAATCGCATTTTTATAAGTATCAATATCTTTACAATTAGAACCAATATGATAAGAAACACCACAAATATTTAGTGAAGAAGCTTTTGCAAGTTGATAAATTTCATCAAGTTCATCAATAGAAGCACCAAATTTACAACTAAATTTACAAAGTGATTTAGAATCATCTACTTTAATTCGAACTAAAAGTTTTGCTTTAGGATGATAAAGTTTAATTTTATATAGTTCACTTACATTATCAAAAGTAAGTAAATCAACATCTTCGGAACGAGCATATTTAATATGAGAAGATGCTTTACAAGGATTGGCAAAAATAATGCGGTCAGGTGTTACACCTAAAGATAACACTTGAGAAATCTCTTCTTTAGAAGCACAATCAAAATTACATCCTAAATGACTTAGCATTTTAATAATTACACTATTTGGATTACATTTTACAGCATAATGGGGTTTAATATGAGGTAAATGTTCAACCCAAGTATGATATTGTTTCATAATTTTTGTTAAATCAACAATATAAAAAGCATTATCATTATCATTACTTTCAAGAAAGTTTTGAATAACGTCATAAATATCTTTATGATCATCAAAAAGTTTTACATTATATTCTTGTAAAAAAGTCATCAATTCAGATACATCAAAATTTTCATTTTCTTTTACCATTTTTTATAAAATAAATTAAAATAAATGTAAAAATATTTTAATTCCTTTTAGTATAAATACTTTTATATTTATTTTATTTATACAAATTATTTTTTTATATAAAAATTTTTTTTATAAATTTTAATATAAAAGAATTTTATATAAAGATGATTATAATTAAATCATTTAAGTAATTAAATATGCTACTTGTTATTCCACTTTTAGATACTTTTATTAAATATATTTTCCTATTCGGACTTTCCGCATATTGTTATGGTATATCCTATCTATTTATATTAAAAAATGTATTTTATATGTTAACAGTTTTAAATTCGTTTTTATATATAATAACTTTGTTTCAAACAAATTATTTTACACTATTATGGGATAGTTTTCTATATGGAACAATGGCAGCAAACTTTTGTTCATTTATGATATTTGCAGTAACATTTGGATTTTTAATGATATGTGATTTTAATAATTTTGTTGATAATTCAATAACACTTAAAATTCCATTAATTAATATGACATATATTACATTTCAAAATGTAAATGGAAGTTACAATATTTCATTAAATAATCCGATTGAAATGCAAATAGTACCAAATTTTGTAAAAGACAAAATAGATTTTATAAAAGAAAAATATAATATACAGAATATTTTTACAAAAGATAATAAAGAAGAAGCATTAAAAGAAGCTATTAAAAAAATGATGGAAGAAGAAAATAAAAAAAAAGAAGAATAAAAAATAATATTTGTTAAAAATAGTTTAAATAAAATGTATCATTTTTATTATGGTCGTACAAAATTACCTTTAAATATATTTATTGCTTCTATTATTATATTTGTTTTTTTAAATATTATTGAAAATTATATACATTATAATACAGGTCGTCATTATGATAAAGAAGAAATACATTTTTCAATGCCTTCTAAAAAAGATTGGATTAAAATTATAGTAATTATGTTAATATTTGCACTGTTACAAGGTAGTTTAACAATATTTTTAAGTAAATTTATATAAATAAGAAACCTACGGTTTCTTCTCCAAAGTGGAGAACTTCCCTTATTTTAAGATAAATTTCTAAAAAATATATACAATTTGTTAAAAAATATATACAATTTGTTAAAAAATATATACAATTTGTTAAAAAATATATTATTTTTAAAAGCTGGAAGTTCTCCACTTTGGAGAAGAAACCACATAGGTTTCTTATATATAAAGGAGTTCTAAATAAAAGTATATAAGTTATACTTTTATTTAACTGTTATATTTAAAATGGAATTTATTTCGCAAACTGAAACTGCTCATGACATTGTTCATGAATGTAAAGAGGAAATGGATGGAATGGTTGAGATTCTTAAGAATCTTAAAAATAAATATCAAGATAACAAAGAGTGTGAAACCTATAAAATGATTGAAAAAGCAATTATTGATCTTACAAACGTTACAATTACTGAAAATGGAGATAAAGCATACAAATCAAGTATGAATGCTTTAGTTGACCTTTATTACAAATCGCTTCGTAATGTAGATGAAACTGAACTTCGTACTCTTTTTAACGCATCATATGAAGAAAATGCTTATTTAACTCGTCGTATGATTGCTTACATTCGTGATATTCGCGGAGGTAAAGGTGAACGTCATATTGGACGTATTCTTCTTGAAGAGCTTGCTAAACGTGATATTGAAGGTCTTCGTAATAATGGTATTAAATATTTTGATACTTATGGAAGATGGGATGATGGAATGCTTTTTGATAAAGCTGTATATGAAGAAGATAAACGAAATGAGAAAAATAGAGTTCATGAGGAAAAAGTACTAAGAGCACGACTTAAAGAAAATCTTAAAAAGAAAGTTAAGGGTAATAAATTTGCTGCTCTTGATGTAGATGTTGATGAAGTAGAAGAGAATTCAAATATTAAAGAAGATAAAGTTTATAAAAAGTATTCTGAAGAACTTCTTGATGTATATGTTGAAACTGTTGTATCACAACTTTATAATGATATCAAATCAATGAATGAAGGAAAGAGCATTTCACTTTGTGCAAAATGGATTCCAAGTGAAAAAGGAACACATGGATATGTTTATAAAAAGATTGTAAAAGCATATGGCCTTAATTGTGCTGATTTCCGTAAACAAGTGTTAGCTCCTCTTCGTAAGCATCTAGATTTACTTGAAACAAAACTTTGTAATAAGGATTATGAACATATTGATTATGAAAAAGTTCCAAGTGTAGCAATGAATAAACATAGTAAAGCAACAAGTAGAAAAGGTATGAAATATAACCATATTCAACAAAATGCTTTTATGCGAAATGACCAAAAACGTTTTATGGAATATAAAGGAAAAGTAGCAAAAGGAGAAGCGAAAGTAAATGTAAAAGCACTTTTTCCTCACGAAATTGTTGAACATTATTATAATGCAAATGGACGTTGTGGTCATCATAGTGGTCCAGATGATTTAGTAGAAGGACAATGGAAAGCAATGGTTGAAGAAATGAAAAACATTGGAGATTTGTCAGAATCACTTGTATTAGCAGATGTAAGTGGTTCAATGGAAGGAATACCAATGTTAATTTCGTATACAATGGGTATTCTTATTTCATCCATTGCGAAATCAGAAGTATGGAGAAATATGGTTCTTACATTTGAATCGCAACCAAAACTTGTAAAAGTAAGTGGTGAAACACTTTATGAAAAAGTTCAATCTATTAGTCGTGCTCCTTGGGGTGGAAGTACTGATTTTATGTCAGCAATGAATCTTATTTTAGAAACAGCAGTTAAATACAAACTTTCTCAAGACGATATCCCAAAACGTCTTATTATTGTTTCAGATATGCAATTTAACCAAGCTGATCATAATGCAAAAGATACTTCATTTGAAGTGGCTAAAAATAAATATGAAGCTGCAGGTTATGTACTGCCACAAATGGTATTCTGGAATGTGCGGTCAACATCAACGGTTCCAGTAATGAGTGGAATTCCAGGAGTATCACTTGTAAGTGGATATTCACCGAATGTGCTTAAATCAGTACTTTATGATGTAACAGTAACACCTGAAGAAACAATGATGAATGCGATTATGGATAAGCGTTATGATTTAATTATTTAAAAAAATATATTATAATAAATCTCGTAAAAAAGTAATAAATAAAATAAATAAAAATATTATAAATAGTTATAATATTTTTAATGAACATTTTAATTACAGGAGGTTGTGGCTTTATTGGTTCAAACTTTATTAATCAATTATATAAAGAATTACATTCTAAACCAAATAATAATTTCCATATATACAATATTGATGCTTTATATTATTGTGCTTCAGAATTTAATGTAAATGAAAATGTGCGAAATTCAGGTAATTATACATTTATTAAAGGAAATATTACATCATATGATTTAATTACTCATATATTAAACAGTTATAAAATTAATGTAATTATTCATTTTGCTGCTCAATCTCATGTAGATAATTCTTTTGAAAATTCTCTTCAATATACCCAAGACAATATATTAGGAACACATACTTTATTAGAAGCTACACGAAAATATATTAATGAAAATCAAGGATATTTTCAACGTTTTATACATATTTCTACAGATGAAGTATATGGGGAATCTATGTTACATGATAAAGAAGAAAAGAAAGATGAACAATCCATATTATGTCCAACAAATCCATATGCAGCAACTAAAGCAGGTGCTGAGCTTCTAGCAAAAGCATATTATTTTTCATATAAAATGCCTATTATCATTACGCGATCAAATAATGTATATGGACCTAATCAGTATCATGAAAAATTAATACCACGATTTATTAAATTCTTAAAAGAAAATGAAAAAGTAACAATACAAGGAGTTGGAGATAATGTGCGATCTTTTTTACATGTAAATGATGTATCCAATGCTATATTACTTGTTTTAGAAAAAGGTGAAGTAGGAGAAATTTATAATATTGGAGGAGATGATGAAGATGAATATACTGTGTTAGAAGTAACACATTTATTAATAAAAATGATTAAAAATAGTACAGATTATGAAAATTATATAAGTTATGTACCAGATAGACCATTTAATGATAAAAGATATTATATATCAAATGATAAGGTAAAAAATTTAGGATGGAAAAAGAGTATAGATTTTATAAGTGGATTAAATGAATTAGTTGGTTAAGATTTATAATATATACACTATTTATTATAATATATACACTATTTATTATAATATATACACTATTTACATAATAATAACGAATATTTCTATATTTAAGTAAAAATTTTTTAATAAATATTTTTATTTGTTTTTTGTATATTTATAGAGTTTTTGCATAATTGTAAAAATTAATGAAAGGTCTAAATACATCGGTCATAAAAGAATCAATATACATCTTTTCAGTTTCACCAGATTTTAGTGGTCCATAGTATTTTTCAACAATAGCCATACGACCATCATTATCAAGACGATGAGTAGCAGCAATTTCATTACAAAACGAAATAATAGCTCTACGCAAATTTGTGTAATAAAGCTTTCGTTGTTTAACATCATTTGTAAACAACTCTTCAAAACTCTTTCCAAAAACTTTATCTCTTGACTTTCGTAAAAACTTCTCTTTCTCAACTAGAAGTCGAGGAAGTTCACTACAAAGATCCTTAATAGCACACTTAAATCTGCCACCATGAGTAGCAATCGCAGCTCTTTCATAAACATGATCCGAAGCACTTCCAGCATGGAAAATTAAAAATCCAGTATCTCTACCAACTGTTTCATTTTTCTCATTTCGCCGAATACTCTTAGGAATCTTGTTTTCTTCAAAAACAAAATCATGTGGTACATAAGTATGTTTATTTGTATTGTCAGATACTACTGTACTTGTTGGTGAATTAATAACACTAGCATTTTCAGTAACAAAAGCAGAAGCTCTTGAATTTACTGAAGCAGTAGGACTAAATTTCACAGAAGCAGCAGCTGCAGCAGCAGCTCTTTCTTCATCAATTTTTTGAGCAAATTTCTTCTGTAAAACCGGAGGAGGACCTCTAGGTATATCATATACAGGAATATTATCAATTACACGTTTACGTTGTTCTTCTTCAAGAGCAAGTTTAGCACGATGTAATTTCATAACTTCTTCTCGTTCTTTTCTATAAGCTTCTTCGTCAAAATCATCTTCATCAATCCATGATGAATGAGGTTTTGATACGCATTGTTTATTATAGATATTTGATTCTATTAAAAGTAAATCATTTTCCATATCAAGACGACGAAGCGCATAAAATACACCCAAAAAAGGTGTTAATACGAAATTAATATACATCTTAATATCAGAATCATCGAGACCAATTGAAGACATAGCTCTAGAAATATTAGTACGTTTCATTGTTGTTAAACTATGAATCGCCATAACTAAATTCTTTGTAGCTACACAATTTTCAACATTTGTATATGGTTGATATAACGATGAAACTCCATTATTAATTTGTAGTAATGAACCAATATGAAAAATATTTTCAGTATAATTTTTACTATTTTTATCAAGAATACACTTAAGCATATCCATATAATAAGTAAAGTAATAATAATTTCTGTCTTGATTTGTCATAAATTCATCGTGATAAAGACCATTAAGTAAAGCGTTAAACGCTTCCATAACGATTTCGTCACTTAATTCATCTTCGAAGGTTTGTACAGATTGGAAAAGCCAACTATTTCTCTTTTCTTCACTTATCATGTAGAAAAGTGAGTTCATATCATCAATATTTCTGTAATCAGGATAACTAAAGCTATCCATTTGATTCATATCAACCCATGTAGGATTGAGTATAAAACGAACATTACGTAAATACGACTTTTCCATTAGTTTCTCATATTGAACAGTATCGTTTTCTTGATTGTATTTAGAATACAAATGTTTACCATACTCAACGAATGAGTTTGTAATCATATCAAGAACTTGTTTGACACTCATGAAAGAAATCATTTTACGATTATCTTTTTGTAAGCTAGCTGTAATGGGTGTACTAATAGTACGATCTTCAAAATCATTATTTGTTATTTTTTCAATACTAATTGTTACTTCTGAAGTAACAATAGTAGGTTTATCGTTCTGAACAACATTCTTTATGTTTGTTGTTTTTGAGGTCTTAGCCTTGTTTTGTCTTTTGGTAACACCTTTAGTCATTTTCAATGATTGTAAGTTGTTAAAGCGCAGTTTGAAAAAAATAGAATAGATATATTTATTTTTTATAATCTTTATTTATTTATAAAATCTTCTTTGTTTTTTTTCTTTAAATTTTTTATTTTTGTTAATAAATCATTTACGATTATATTTTATTTAAAAAAATATTTTTAAATTTCAGGCTCTACTTTGTTACAACAAGCTTTATTTTTACAATATTTATACGCTTCTCCAATTTTAATAATTGGATAAGCAATGATCGTAACAATAAATAATACTGGAATAAGTTTATATTTGTTTTCTTGATAATAATCATTTACAAATTGTTCTTCACGTTCACGTTTTTTACTTTCCCAATAAGCATCTTCTTGAGATTTACTTACTTTCACTGGTTTATTTAAATAACTTCGATATGAACCATTTGTATTTCTAATTTTACGTTTAATCATTTTTATAGAAACAGTTAACTCTTCGTTTTAAAAGAATTAAAAAAGATTAAATATATTAATTATTAAGTAATATTTTAATTACTATTTATTTATAAAAATCAATTTTTATATATATATGTAAAATAACGTTTATATTATATATAAAATATATAATATAAAAATATAAAAAAAATATGAAGTGTGAAAATTGTCAACAAATCAATAATGGAAAAAAACAGAAATGCTATTCTTGTAAAATTAGCGGCTGTAATAATTGTATACAAACAGCTTGTTGCGATTGCTCTGTAATTATGTGTAAAGATTGTAAGGGTACAGGAAAACCAAATTGTGGTTGTTATGGAAGTTGCAATTCTTGTGAAAAAGAAGTTGATAGAGGAAGTGATGGATGGCCTTGTCGTGAATGTAAAAAATGGTTATGTGTAAAATGTAAATATCATAGTGTATGTAAAATATGTAAAATAAGTGAATAAGTGAATAAATTATAATATGAATTTTTTTTTGATAAAAGTATATAAACAATAAGTTTTTACTTTTTGTTCATTTTAATTACTATTTTCGATGGATTATTTTCTTTACTTTCTTTAATCACTATTTTATCATTAGACTTTTTATCATCTTTAGAATCTTTTATTTTGATACTTCTTGTTACTTCACCAGTACTAATATCTTTTGTTTTAATAACAATTTTCTTTTCCTTTTCTTTTTCCTTTTCTTTTTCTTGAATACGAATTTTAAATGTATTTTTAACACTATCATTTCGTTCAATTCCAAGATCAATAAGTACTTGAGAAATCGTATAATCTATTATCTTATAGCGCTTATGTAAAGCCCAAAGAATCGTATTTACAAATTTATCTTGGTCACACGGTTCTTCTACTATAATTTCTTCAAAGCCATATGTGTCACTAATGACTCCACCTTTTCTGAGAAGTTCAGCTTTTCTTTCCAATGAAAGATCTTTCACTTTGTGAAATACTTTTTTTGTTTTCGGAGGTTTCGGAATATTTATTTTCATTTTATACCGTATTCGTAAAGCAATCAAATCAGCAATTCCTCGCGGTCTATTTCTCATTTGTCGCCGTATAATATCTTGTGATAATATGGTACTTTTAATACCAAGATAGTACATATGATGTTTCCCAAAAGCATAAATTTCTTCCCACTTTCGAACACCTGTACTATGTGTTTGACCATAAGTTTGAGCCCATAGATCATAATAATCTTCATAATATCCGCGCTTTAACGCTTTATCATTTGTATTAATATAACTAAAGTCATAAATACCTTTACTATTTTCATCTTTATGTAAATTATTTTCGTGAAGTTCAAATTCACGTAACATTTGATGAAATGAATCATTCTTTTCATCACAAAAAATCATAAAATCAAAATCGTTATTTGGACGATGACCTATAAAGTAAAGCAATGTAGAACTATAAAATAATGTTCTATGACGCTGATTTACAGGTACATATTTATGTATTTTTGATAAAAAATCATTCATTTTATTCCAATAGTCTATATTATCAAATTTTAAATAGTGGTGTAATTGTTGTTTTTCTAGAAAATCAAGTGAATTTTGATTAAAAAATAATGAAGCACAAATCCATTGTTCTTTTTCGTTTTTTGGCACATATGCCAAATAATCATGATTAGCTTCTTCATTTAAATTATAGAAGTTAATATTATTATTTCTAGACACTACAATCAATATTGAAATCTTAATCATTTGATTATCTTCAAATTTATTAAAATCACTAAAATATTCAATATAACTATTCAAATAGTTCATATAATCATTTATATAATTCGTTTGGTGTCGGTAATAAAGCAATTGATAAAAAGCTTTAATTACATTTGATTTAGATAGTTCAATTTCTTTGATACCATATAAAATATAATCATTTTTATATTTTTCTTTGTAAAAATCCTGAAAAGCACATTTCTTATCTTTATTAAAAAGAATAAGTGTATTTATATTTGAATATATCCGAAATGCATTAAGAAACAATTCATCTTCTTCTTGATTAAATGTTGTAATAACATTTGGTTTTGAATCACCTAGCTTATTTTTTAAATAAATATAAGTAAGATTATCTTTACATTTTAAATCACTGTAATTATTTTTTATTCCATTTAACAAATCAATACCTTTCTTAATTAACATTTTAATTAACAAATGATTATATGATTATATGATTATATTTAAAATAATAATTATACTGAATTTCATACTTTATTAAAAAAAAATAATCATTTTTTATATATTTTTAAAAAAAAATATTTTTTTAAAAATATACTTTACGTTACATGATTATAAAAAAATTGATTATATAATATATAATATATAAATTTATATTTAAAACTTATAGAAAAATAACTTTTCTTTACGTTACACGTTTTTATTCTTAATGATTAAAACACTGTATCACGATAATTACGATAATGAAGAGAGTAAGTGTGATGAAAAAGAAAATATTATACATGATATAATTGATGATATGTGTTTGTATAATACAAACGAAACATATGAAGAGATGAATAATAAAGATATTGAAAATATTTTTAAAAAATCATATGTAGATTTTATTGATTTTATTAAATATAATATATTAGTAGAAAAAACATATGATATTGATGAAAATATTGATAAATATAGTAAATTATATATAAATTTACTATATGATGTAATTTATACTAAAGCTTCATATCAAGAAGAATTGCTAAATGATTTTATATATGATGAAGATGGTAGTTTTTTTGAATATTACAAAAATTATACTCCATCCAAAAATATAACTATTGTATCTGATTTAAATGAAATACATAAAGAATTAGAAGATACTGTATTTTCATTACATAATTTAAATGTTTTGAAAGATTATGTTTTAAAATTTGCGAATTTATATATTATTTTGACTTCTGAAAATGATGATTAATTGTATATAAAAAATATTATAAAAATAAATATCTTATTTTGATTTACTTTTGCTATTTTTTTTTTTAGATTTGCTACTATTTTTAGTTTTATTTTCTTCTTTTTCATTTTCCATTTTTAATTCAAATGCTAATAATTTATTATTTGAAACATTATTTTTTATAAAATTCTTTTGAATATCTTCAATACTCATTATGATATGATATCGTGTTTTTAAAGCCCATTGTATTGTTTTATAAAATTTTTCCATATCAATTGCTTCATTTATTTGCAATTCTTCAACATTATGTTTTTTTGTTAAAATAGCTCCCTTTTTTTTTAAATGATTGATTTGATTTTTATTTAACTCTTTTATTTTATATATTTTTTTAACAAATTCTAATGGCATTGGTATTGTAAATTTAAATCCATATTTTATTCTTAATGCAATTAAATCCGCTAATGATCGTGGTCTTGCTCGTAATCGTCTTTTAATAATATCCATAAATATTGTTGTACTTTTAATTCCTAAATAATACATATGATATTTTCCAAAAGCTCGTATTTCATTAAAATCGCGTGCTCCATATGTTTGAGCCCATACATGTGTATAATCAATATAAAATGGTTTTTCAATATTTGGATTACCAGAATGAATATATAAAAAATCAAACATCCCTTTTGGATTATTTTGAATATATTTTTCATTTTCTATTTTTTCAAAATTTTGAAATGGAGCATAAAAAGATGGATCTTTTTCATTACAATAAATCATTACATCAAAATCATTATTTGGACGATGACCTATAAAATATAATATAGTTGAACTATGAAACATTAAACGAAAACGATTATTTATAGGTAATAAACGATTCATTGAAATTCGGAAATATTCCATTAAATCCCAATTTTTAGAATGTTTTGGATGTAAATAATATTTTAAATCTTGATATGTTAAAAATTCAATCGAATTTTGATTAAATAATAAGCATGAAGAAATATATGCTTCTTCACTATTTTGAGGTATATATTTGACATAATTATATGTATATTCTTCTCTATTTATTTGATTTAATTTTAATTTTTTGCGAACAATTACTTTTATATATAGATCTTTATTATGAAAAATTTGAAATTGTTTTAAATCATTTTTGTAATAATTAAAAAAAGAAGGAAATGTTTTTTTATAATGACGTGTATAATACATTTGATAAACAAATTTCATTAAATCATTTGCATTTATTTTTATACTTTTTATTCCTATTACTTCTTTTTCTATTTTAATAGGTAATATATCTTCTTTTAAAAAATATACTTCAAAAGTATAATCATTATTTTGATGAAATAAATTTAAAAATAAATCGTCTACAGCATAATCAAAATTTGTGATTACTTCATTTTTTTTTAATAAATCTTCTAAATTTTTAATAAGCTCTTTATTTTCATAATGTAAATCTTTATATACTTTTTTAATATATTTTATCAAACTATTTTTTTTTGAACTACTCATAATAATAATTATTATACTATTATTATGATTGATAATTATTTTCATTTATTATATACCTATTATCTTTTTTTTAGTTAAATATTGTTGTAAATTTTGAATAAATGTATTTTTATTTATTTTTTTTTCAGCATATTGCTTACAAATTTGACTATATATAGTATCTTTTGTCATAGTTGTTGTTAACATTTTATTTGTATGTTTTAATAAATATTTTTCAATTAAAAGTTGCACCCTTTTTTTACAAAAAGTAGAAGCATTATTACCTCTTGCTAATTTAGGAAAATTTTTACTAAAATTATTATTTGTTAAACCATTATTTACAGAACCTAAATTTAAAGGTATAGGTTGATTGACTAAAGAACTGTTTGGATTAACCAAAGAAAGAGCTGTAGAAACTGCTGATTCATTAACAAATATACCAGATTGATTCATTAAAGAACTATTTGAAGGAGCTCTAGAAGCAACTGATTGATTAACAAGTATACCAGATTGATTGACTTTAACAGATCTTTTATGAGGTCTAGTACGACCATGTAATATAGATGCAATCAGTGGAGAATGCTCTTCTGAATTTGCTGTGTGTGCACGTGATGGTGTTGCTTCTTCTAAAATAGGATTATCTTTTATAAATAATGATAAAGGAATATTTAAACTAGTTGGATCAATTATATTATTATCAATCAACGATAAAGGTGCATTTTCTGCATGTTCAATTATTTTATTATAAAAAAATGTATCTTTAATATTAATTAATTCTGCATCCGTTATATTTGATAATCTACATAAAGAATCATATTCTTTAAAAAGATGTATTATTTTATTTTTAATAATGGCTTTTTTTTTTTTATTATTATTGGTTGTTGTTGTATAACCATCGTTATAGTAACCATTTCCAAATATATCTAAATAAAAAGGTATTTTATCATTTATATCAATACTTTGTAATGGACGATATAATTTTCGAATATTTATACTATAATCCTGTTCAGTTATACCTACTATATCTAATATACTTGTATTATTATATTTATAATTTAATTCTTTTAATACTTTAGATTTTGCTATTTGCTGTGGTGATGTAGATGTAATTGGTGAATTTAAAGCTAATTTAGAAGGTATAAGTGGATTTATAACAGTATTATTGTTATAAAATAAATAATCAGCATTTAATTTAAATAAATCAAATTGTGTGCTTAATGTATGTTCATTATTATTACTATCAAAATATGTAACATCAAAATTTTGACTATAAAAAACTCTTAAAACCGATGAATATAATCGTAAAAGTTGTATATCATATTTATTGGAATTATGACTAAAACTTCTATCATCTAATACAGAAGTATAATCTATATTTTTAGAATGATAAATATATTCTTTATCAGGTTCATCATGTGTTGGTCGATATGATGGATTAGCAATAATAAATGTTTTTATATTTGTAGGATTACTTGAATTTTGAATATATTTTATTTCTTTAATTCTAAGTTTATTTGCAATTAAATAATTTATAATAATATATAATTTTTTTAAAGCATTTATTGTGGAAAAATGATCTAATGCATTAAATATTGAATGTTTTACAGTTCGTTTAGTGTCATTTGCATATAATTTATTTCTTTCGTCCTTATTAATTGTTTCATGTATAGATAGTTTATATAAAATTTCAAAATAGTCTATTAAAGTTCGTGATAACATATTTATATTACATATTTTTCCATGTGGTCCGGGACAATCATCTAAATTGTCTGCATATCTAGAATATAAACATCGTTTAATTGTATTTAAAAGTGCTTTTTTATCTTTATAATGATATGAATTGTCCTCTTTTAATACACAACTACCTATTATATCATTTATTGCCTTTTGAAAATCTTGTAATCGTTCATGACATGAAAAAGTTGTATGTGGATATTTTTTTTTAAAAAATTTACTGTTAGATGTAGATTTTCCATTTAAATGATGTAGTCCAGAAGGTATTTTTCCTGGATGTTCATATGTAGTTATTTTTTGTTTATAATTCATTATAATATTACTAATATTAAATAATAAAAAAAATGAAAAGATTTTTTATATAAAAATCTTTATATTATTATTAAATATAAAAATATTTTATATAAAATGTCTAACGTAACCGAAATTTCTTATGGAAATTATACTGAAAATGAATGCTATTTTTTTACTTACGATCATGTAAATATTGATTTTTTATCAATATTATTTAATCGTACACGTGAATCGATTATTTATCAAAATGGTAAATTAAGTGGATATGCTCGTATTTTTTGTAATGAAAATATTTGTTCTATCCATGAATCTTATGATTCTTGCGTATATGGTATTATTGTAAAAATAAGTATGGATGAACTAGAAATATTAAAATCATATTACAAAAATTATATTTTACATAAAACTTTAGTACCTTGTACATCAAGTAAGGTGGCTTATGAAAAAGTTATACATTATGGTAGAGAGATGTATCAAGGTACGAATCATCCGTCTTTAAGACCTTATGTATTTGTTTACAATGATTATATAAATGATGAACAAATTGTTCCTACAGAAAGTTATATTAATGAAATTCGTAAAATGTTAAATGATCGTAGAAAAATTGAAGATTGTAAAATATATGCTATTACAATTTTATTTGTAAAACATAAAAACACACGTAGAAAATACAATACAAGTGATTATATTGATACAAATGTTGAACATTATGATACTAAAGAAAAGAAGAAATATGATAAAAATGAAACACATATTATTTTATTTGGTTATGAAATTATATAAACATATAAATTATATAAATTATATAAATTATATAAAAATATTATAAAAAAAATATTTATAATAAAAGAAATGAATACTTAAAAGTTTATATTTATACCATAATTTTGATATAACATATTTTTAGCACCATATTTATACATTGATACATATTGAATATCTTCTTGTAATTTATTACATAAGATTGTAAAATCATTTATATGATCATTATATCTAAATATCATATTTTTTAGCAACATATTAAATTTTTGATGATTTATGTATATATTTGATATTATACTTTGTAACATATATATATAACTTCTTGGGTCATTAAATTGTAAAGCTTCTAATTCAAAACTTAATTTATTGATATTTGCACAATAATTATATAATTCTTCATATAATTTATTATATTCATCATAATACACATTATTTACTAATTTTTTCCAATCATTTGCAACTGGTATATCATCATCTAATCCAAGTACATCAATAACAGATTTAATTAAATCATCAAAATCTTTTTCTTTTTGAATATAAAAAGCATTTCTTTTAGGATGATTGTGAGTACAATCTTCAAAATGACATCCATCATCTTTATATGGAATAAAAAATGTATCAAATTTACATATATTTAAACGTTTACGTTCATTATGTAATTTGTAACATCTTTTATTTTTACAATCTATATCATCGATACATATACAACTATTTTCTTTCATTTTTTGTTTTGTTTTACTTATCATGTTTATTATATTGTATATATATAAATAATATAGATTGTAAAAAATATTATATATTATAAATCACTTTTTATAATTTATTTAAAAAATCATTTTTTTTTAATAAATATTTATTTACGTTAATTATAAAAAAAAATGATTTTTTCTTTATTTAATAATGTAAATAACATTATTTAAATATTAACTAAATATTCATTTTTTTTATAAAAAATGAATAAAATATATAATTTATATGATGAAAAATTTTATTTACTTCAAGATGATGAATGCTATTTTTTTAGTTATTCTTATTTACATATTGATTTAATTGCCAAACGAATTGGGAAAAATACAAAAGATATATCATTTCATAATGGTATGATGCGAAATTATACACGAATTTATTGCGATAATGGTACTGAAAATTCAGTTGCTTCTATTGGTTATTTAATAAATAAAACAGTATATGGTATTATAGTAAAAATAAAGTATAGTGAATTAGAAATATTAGATAAATATGAAACTGGATATAATAGAATGATATTACCTGTTTATTGTTTAGATAATGACCAAAAAATAAATTGCTATCTTTATATTAAAAATGACTCAAGAAATTTAAACAATAAATTACCGTCAATCGAATATTTAAATTCAATTCGTATAATGTTAAATAATCGTCGTTTATATAATAAAGGTTTAATTCATTTACCATTAAATATTTATATATTTGATGATAATATTAAAGATGTTCCAAATAAAAATTTTAGTTATGACCAAAGATATGTACTACTTAAAATATGGGATTAAAATAAACTTATTTATATATATTCTTTTTTACACATTTTATAATTTTTTAACTACTTTTTTAGTATCTTTTTTAACTACTTTTTTAGTATCTTTTTTAACTACTTTTTTAGTATCTTTTTTAACTACTTTTTTAGTATCTTTTTTAACTACTTTTTTAGTATCTTTTTTAACTACTTTTTTAGTATCTTTTTTAACTACTTTCTTTGTGCCTCCATATCTACCTCCATATCTACCTCGATTTCTATATCTATTTTGACTACGACTACGACTACGATTTCTATATCTATCTTGACTACGATTTCTATTATAATTTCTTTCTCTTCCTCTTTCTCTTTCTCTTTCTCTTTCTCTTAGTCTTGCTCTTTGTCTTACTTCCAATGAACTAAGCGTATTATCAATAGGTGTATATTGTATATCGTCATTTATTAAATAACTAATTGGACGAATAGATGAAATAATATCAGGATTCGTATATAATTGAATATAATTTGATTCATCATATCCATCAATATCATACTTACTAAAAATATATTTAAAAAAAATATTATAATCATTATTATTAATTCCATCATTTCTTGCCATATCTTCTAATAACATTTCTAATTGTCTTCTATTGGTCATATTTCTAATATAACGTGGTTCATTAATTACATCACTATAAATATCACAAACTAATGGTAAATGAGTCAAATTCGTTGGTATTTGCGTTAAAAACATATTTTGAGATAAGTCAATATTATTTGCGTTTTTTGTAGTATTGATTATACAATCATAATTAAATCCAAAATTTAATGATTGTGAATGAATATCAAAATAATTGTGATTTATATCACCATTTACAACTAATTCATTTGAATAAAGTTCATCAATATCAAATATATAATTTGGTTGTTGTTTTGCTGTATATCTATTAAAAGGATTTGTATCAGTAGAATATATTATTCTATCAACATTTATACAATAATTATATTTATTATATATATTATGTAAAGTTATGATTGTATTTATAATTTGCTTTCCAATTCTAACTTTATGATTTTCATGATGATTTTCAGTATAATAATTTAATATTGATAAATTAGTATTACCAATTTGATTATAAAAAGGGTTTCCAAAACAATCAGTTACAAAACGCGGATTAACATAATGTGAAAAAGTAATTTGAGTTGGCATACGATTACTATCAAAAATTTTTTTAAGCATTTTATATAATTTTATTAAACTAATAATAGCACTCATATGTCTTAATGAAATTGATATATTTTTGTATATTATATTTCTATTATTTAAATATGTTCGTGTTAAATCAATATTTTGACCTGTTGTATGAATTTGAATATAGTTTCGAATTAAAAAATTTATATCAGTTCTTATTACATTTAAACAATTACTAATATCATTATAATGACCAGGTATCATTCTTTCACTATTGCGTGCATATATACATTTTTTAATTTTATTTAATATCTTATTTTTTTTATTATTTTCATCAATACCAGCATCATTTAAGATTCTATTTATATTCCATGTTAACTCTGCAAAACTAGTATCACATGTATACTCAGAATGAACAGTTTTACATCGTAAAACTGGAAGAGGTGCAAGAGGAGCCATCGGAGGTGCAAGAGGAGGAGCAGGAGCTTCATCACTATTATTTGGTGGTAATTCTCCTTCTTCTAAATTTACTCCACCAATTATTTTTTTTGATAATTTCTTATTATTTTTTTGCATTTTTTTATTCTATTATATAAATATATAAAAATAATAAATTATTTTGTAACTTTATAACTTTTTATTTTTTCTAATAACTCTTTTGCTTCACTATGCTCCTCAAAATGTTTTCGGACTGGTATAATAATCGCATTAATTGCCTTTGCTAATGATGGTTTTACCACACTTGGATGTAATACTTTATTTTTATAATCTTCCGCAAAATCTTCAAAATTTTCATATTTCTTTATCAATTCTTCTTCTTTATTATATACTTCAAAATATCCATAATATCCAAAAATAATATGTTTCACATAATCAACAACAGGATTTTTATCAAAATCATCTGTTCCTTCTGGACAATATGCTCCTCGTATTTTACGATTTATATCTGCTTCACTATCTTCCATAAATATTGCTGAATCTGGATCGCTCTTTGACATTTTCTCTTGATCTTTCTTTAATCCCATAATCATATGATGTGATAATATAATAGGTTTATGGCGAATTTTTGGTTTCGTCATATCACAATATTCTCGTGCTAACATATTTACTTTTCGTTGGTCCATACCCAATTGACAAATATGTGCTTTTAAAAAGAAAATATCCGCAGCTTGCATACACGGATAAAAGATTTGAGCACTACTCATATTATCTCCATCTTCACTTCGCCCCATAATTGTACAACAACGCTTAATTCGTGATATATTATTTAATCGCGCAATTTCCATAACGCGACCCCAATATTCATCTGGACGAGCATTGATTTCATCACTTGCCCATAAAAATTCAACATTTTCCAAATCCATACCAACCGCTTTCCAAATTTCAATCATATATTTTCCAACATTGCGAATTTTCTCTAAATTTCCATCCATTTTATTATTGAGTTGAGCAAACCAATCTGCTACCCAAAAACGGAATTTACAACCTGCTTTAGTCATCTTATTTGTATTAATTACGCGTAATATACCTTGACCAATATGCATTCGTCCACTTGGTTCAAATCCATCATAAGCAATGGGTTGTTCAACTTTGTCAAACAAATTGCGTAATTCATCTTCTTGAATACATTCTTCTCCAATCGAACGTACTAAATCGTATTTTTCTTGATTATTCATTTTTTTATAAATATATTTACATATATGTAAAAGTTCTTTATATTGAAAATATAAAGTAACGTAAATAATTTTATAAAAAAATGATAGATAAAATTATATAAAAGCTATCTTAATTTGTAGTATGTAATATAATGGTGCGCAATGGTTTTGTTCTACAAATACTCATCCCCTCAGGGAATACGCGACACATTCAACTCGTTATCCAACGAGTTCAAGACCATGACGGTCTTCCACGAATACGAAGAAAACTGGTGGTTTTCATTGGAGGGGGTTAAGACCCCCAACGATGTTTCCTACCTGTGCTCGACGGATTCCAATGACCCTTCGGTAATCTACCGAACTTCGATCAACATCTGGTTGAACGAGGAGTCATTCGACTTCTGGCTTCGCCGGTCGATCGTCAAGGTCGACGGCGAAATCAGGATCATCCTCTCCGACTACAACGGAATCAGAGTGCTCAGCGAACACCTTGTGACGCTTCTTACCATTCACCGCACTGCGGAAATGGTGGAGCAGAACGACGTTTTCGGCTACCACTTTGAGAACGGTGCGTCCCACCTTTCCGTATGGAAGATGTCGGAAGCTACTGGAGCTGTTCACAGTGGAGTGGACCAATACCACGACATTTCGCGAGTACGCGAAACGTGTGTGAAGACCTTCCCCATTGTGCTGTAATCTATTTTGCCAATAAAAAAAAAACAAAATAAAAAGTTTTTAGAAAAAAAAAAACAAAATAAAAAGTTTTTAGAAAAAAAAACAAAATAAAAAGTTTTTAGAAAAAAAAAACAAAATAAAAAAAATCATAAAAAATTATAAAAAAATCATTTAATTAAAAAATCATAAAAACCATTTAATTAAAAAATGTAACTAATATTTTTTCACCATATAAAAAATATAAATGATAAATCATATATGTTATAATAAGAGCTGTTACATTATCAATTGAATAATGATTTCGTGATGATAATATAAATAGATTCATTAAAATAAATAATAAAATAAGTAGATTTTTTACAGCTTTTGAATTAAATAATTTATATTTATAAACAAATAATAAAATCAATAATGCTACTGAAATATGCCCTGAAAATAATAAATCATTACAACTACCTACAAATAAACTAAATGTACAATTATTTGAAGAATCCGGTAATAATGTTAATGAAAATAATAAAGCTCGTACGATTTGTATGAAAGCAAATAATATAATAAAATGATAAAAAACATATATATTACGATTTTTCCAAAATAAATAGAATAACAATAATACAAAAAATACCATAATTGCTTCAGAAAAATATACTGAATATTTATGATATGGAATCATATTATGTAAGGCATCGTGTAATGGTTTTTCTTCATATAAATCATAATATTTTAATGATGAATTATAAATATATTTTTTACAATAAGATAATATATAAATAATTATAAAATAAAGTAATAAAATTGAGAAAAAGAATAAAGTATAATCACTCTTTTTACGAATGATAAAAAACGCGTTTAATATATTTTTATAATATTTTTGAAAGCATATAAATAATATACTTAATATTATAATTAATATTGAAAATATCAATGTTCCATAATAATCTATTAAATCTTTCATTTTTATAAAAAATGATTCGTTTACTATTTATTAAATCATATAATAATTCTTTTTTATATAAATTTAAAAAAAAGAAAAATTTAAAAAAAAATAAAAATTTAAAAAAAAAAGAAAAAAACGATTTATAATTTTTCTTTTTTAAATATTTATTTTATATTACATAATATAATACTAAAAATAAAATGCCTAATTTTATTGAAAATACTCTTATTGTTAGAGGTGATTCAAAAGTACTTAAATACTTTTATGAACGTAATCGTGTATCAAAAGAAGATATTGAAATGTTAGGTTTAGATAAAGATAACATAACTGAACTTTCACTAGAAAAGTGTATACCTTCTGTAATCAAAGATACTTTTATTAATTTTCTAGAAAATAATTTTATACTAAATAATTTAGATTCTGAAATAGATAGTTGTAAACAAAATATGTTCGAAAATCATATTCATAGGCTATTTTGGGGAACAAAAAGTGATGTAATTACACCAATTTGTTATTTAGATAATATTGAAAACAATAGTATTAAGTACACATTTAAAACAAACTGGTTTTATCCATTTCATTGGTTAATTAATATTTCAAAAATGTTTAGAAATCTTGATTTTGAACTTACATATTATCAAGAAAATGATTGTCGTAATATACGTCATGTTTACCATTATAAAAATGGTATCCAAACATTTATCAACAGATATAGTATTTGTGAAAAAGAAATAGATGATTTTGAACTAAAAGAGTTAGTTGAAAATTTTTTAGAAATACTACAAAATGAAATTTTTAAAAATGAAAAAGGCAACTTTATATCATATCTTAAATATTATTGGTTAAAAAATGATGATATGGATACTCTTTTTATTAACATTTATGAAATGGATTGTAAATTATATGAATTTATTAAAGAATATTTTGAAAATGTTTCAGGTATTTACAATTCTAAATTATATGATATTTTTAGTAAAAAAATAAATGAAATTATGAAAAAAAATAATGTTTAATTTTTATTATATAACTACAAATAAAAATATATTTATATTTATGTAAAATAGATAAAATGAATTATAAAAAATTTTATTTTATATCAATATTTTTAACAAAAATAATCGCAACATTAACAACACCTTATAATTATTATTTATTAGCACTACAAAATTGGTGTGAAAATCCTAAATCACATTATCAAATTCACGGTTTATGGCCCCAATATAACGCAACATCTTGGCCAGAAAATTGTGTTGGAATACCTTATGTAGAAATAAGTGATTCATATTTATTGGATGAAATGTATGCAAATTGGGAAAATTGTAATAATCCTGAATCTTCATTATGGTCTCATGAATATACGAAACATTTAACATGTATTATGTCACAATATCCTAATAAATATAGTCAAAATGAATTATTTCAATTAACGATTGATTTATTTCAAAGTATAGACCCACTTGATTATTGTGTTAGTGGTGAAAGTGATTGTTATGCTTGTTTTGATTTAGATTTTAAGTTAATAAAGTGTCCTGAATAAAATATATATTTTATTTTATACGAAATATTATAAAAAATATAACTTTTATATAATAATGTTGTTATAATAATGATTGGATTATGTGTTTTGACAATAGGGATTGTATTAGGTTCATTAGGAATCGCTAATTCAATAAATTCATTACAAAATGTAATCATTATGAAAGATATGCGCAAAGAATTAGAAGAAGTTAAAAAAGAATTACATGAAAAAAATTATAAAATTACATAAAATAAGTATTATTAGTGTTTGCCCAATTTATTGAAGCATTTTCTGAATAAATATAGACATATTATTATTTTCAATACTATCTCTATATGAATCTATATTTTGTATAATTTCTTGAGCACTTTCTTTTTGAATATTTATATTATGTATATATAAATCAATATGATTTATATATGAAATACGTATTTTATTATCTTTTACATTTAATAGCATGTTTGAAATCATAAGATTTTTATTTCCTTTTGCTTCAATATAATATGATGATATATCATTATAAATAACTAAGTCAAAAACATTTGCCATTTTATAAATATATAATTTATATTTTAGAAGTTATAAAGATATATTATCTTTTATTTAATTAAATTTTTATTTTTTTATTATTTTATATAACGTAAATAAACTATATTATAAAAAATGATTTTTAAAAAAATAAAAATATATGATAATTATACACTTATTATAAATTAAATATAAAGTAAAAATGCCCAATTATACACACAATTTTTTAAATGTATACGGTGATCCTGAAGCATTACGTTATTTTTATGAACGTAACCGCGTATCTGAAATAGATGCTAAATTTATGGGGTTTCAAGAAGAAACACCTCTTTCTTTTGAAAAATGTGTTTCTCGTGAAATTACAACAATAATCTCTAATTATATCAATAAAAATTATTTATTAAAAAATGGAACAATTCTTCAATTTCTTAATAAAGATACACAAAAAAATGTTGATAATTGGGATTTAATGGTATCTATTTGGGGCACTAAATGGGATGCAATTGTTGCTGATGTTGATTTATCAGAAATAGATTCAGAAAAGAAACTAAGATATAAATTTGATACAGCATGGTGCTTTCCAGAAAATTGGTTAATTACTATTTCAAAAATGTTTAAAAATCTTGAATTTGAAATTCGTTTTACAAATGAAGAAGATGGACATGATGAAACCTTTATATATAAATATAAAGATGGTGAGAAAAATGAAATTGAAACATTTAGTGGTATTATGAAATGTATTGAAGAATTTGGTGGTATGGAAAAAGTAATAGATACTTTAATTGAATATTGTAATGAAGAAGATATTATGATTACGGATTATGATAGTGAAAATAAAGAAAAAATATTTTGGCTAACTTATGCTAAATCATATATTGAAAAAAACAGTAATAAAAATAATTATGAATCTGAACTAATGAGTAATATTCAAGATGAAATTTATACATTCTTTGAAGAATACGAACTTCATCATTCTACATATGTTAATAATCAATTTTGTAAAGCTTTTGTCGAAAAAGTGAAAAATATGTAATTATATAACGTAAATAAAAATATAAAATAAAAATTTATATATATTTTTACATCTATTCATTTTATTATAATTATATTATAAAAAAACTTATATAGTAAAATGAGTTCAACAAAAGCTTCCAAGAAGAGTACTAAGAGTACTACTTCGAATACTATTATTTCTAACTCTACGAATAGCTCTGATTATGAATCAGATTATGATTATGATGATGAAATTGATTACGAAACGTATACAGGTTCAACTAAGAACCGTGTAGTCCGAAATCACGGTAATTACTATCGTGGACCTATTGGAAAGGTTCGTATGGGAAAAGGAAAGTAAGTTTATTATACTTATTTTTAATCTTTATTAAAAATAAATAAAAAAATAAAAATATTATAAAAATGGGTTTGGTTTATATACAATTGAAAATTACTGGGAATAAAAAGTTTTTATATCAATTTTTCAATGAAAATAAAATTAATAATGATGATATTGAAATAAATCCTACACTTTATAAAAAAATATCAAAATTATCTTTTGAAAAATTAATAAGTAGTTCTATTATGAATAGTTTATATGAAACATATGTAAAAAATCAAAATCATAAATATCAAATAAAAAATGTTAAAAATAACGATGATTTATATAAATTTTTATATGGTTCTTCTTCTGATGCTTATAATATAGATGCACAATTAACAGATACAGAATTATGTTATTCATTTAATACTAAGAAAAGTGCTCCAATCATCTGGATTCATGGAATTGCTGAAAAATATAGTTCTTTACGATTTGAATTAAATATAAGTTATGAAGATAAACAAGATATAATATATAAAATGATATTTGAAAATGGTAAAATGATTGAAAATAAAGAAGTAAATGCTGTGGAAGAATTTTATCAAAAATATGAAAATGGTAGAAATGAAGTTTTTGATAAAATGATTGATTATATGAAATCAAAAAAGATAGATTATAAAAAATATATAAATCGAATTTATGAAGCACATAGTAAAGAATGTGATAATGATGTTTCACAAATTGATTATGATGGTGTATTAGAAGAGTTTATAGAAAAAGTAAAAATAGAAAAATTTGTAAATAAATTATTTGAAGAAAATGATTCATTGTTATACTTTTATTCAAAAGAATTTGTTTTTTATATGAAAAATAGAAAAGAAGAATAGAATAAGAAACCGCTTTGGGCTACTTTAGTAGCTGGCCTTTTGGGCTCTTATAAACTTCCCGCTATAAAAAATATTTTTAATAATTTTATTATTTTTAATAAATTATAATTTAATAAATATATAAAAAAATGATTTTTATTTTTAAATATAAAAATAAAATCAAATATAAAATAAATAAGTAAAATAGATAAAATGGAAAATAAAATATACATCAAAAATCGTTTAACCATTTGTTCCAAAGAAAATAATTGGTTATATAAATATACATATAACCCACATTTAGTTAATTTTCATCAAGAAAATAGTGATTATGATGGAAATTTAACATTTACAAAACAATTTGATAATATTAGCATACAATTTTACAATGATTTTATCAAAAATGAACTTTCACTTAATAATGAATTAAATAATATAGATCAATATACTTTTTTTGGATGTACTTCAGACGCATTACATATTGATTTTGCTTATTATGATAACAAACTAATATATCAATTTGTTACTGAAAGTTGGTATCCACGTAATTGGTATAAATTTATAAAATTAAAGTATCCACATCTTGATTTTTCATTAGAATATATTATACAAGATGAAAATGAAATAAGTGTACAAAAAGAAAAGTTTTGTTTTTGCATTAGTAAAAGTGAATCACATAATATGTATAAAAATTTAAATGATAAGCATAAAAGCTATAAAAAAGTTGATTAACAATAACCATAATTGATAAAATATGGTTCAGGATTTTTAACAATAATAGCTTCTTCTTCTAAATCTGTTTCAATTTCAACTTCAGACAAATCAATAGAAGCTTTAGAAATTCCATTTTTTACTTTATTTTTTAATGTAATAAGTGTTATCATAAAATCATCTATATTTACGTTCATATTTGATAAATGATCATCAACTTCTAATCCAATTACATAAACACCTTTATCTAAAGCATAAAAATGTAATCCATATGGTTTTAGATATTTTTCTAATTTATTTTTTACATCTTTGTAATAATTGTAATAATCACTTTTATCATATGATGCTGTAAGATTACATAATCGTAAAGCTTCTTCCATAGAAAGAGGGTAGCCAATGTATACCATTTTTACTTTTCTTTAACTTGTTATATTTATTATATTTATTATAATTTTATTAAATATTTTTTATAAAAAAATCAATTTTTTTATATTTTAATTAATTTATTTTTCGGTAAAAATAAATTATATACTTTATAAATAGAAGTATTTATAAATGATTGAATATTTAGTAGGAGGAAATAAACCCAAACAAAGATTAACACCTAATTCTGTTCCTATTTCAAGTATATTATTTACAGAAAATTATTCAAAAATAATATTTCACATGTTTTATGAAGAAAATACAAATAATTTATGTGCTGTAGAAATTGATAATGATATTATTATTGGAACAAAATATACAAATTCAAAACCACTTGAAATTAGTTTAGGAAAAAATCACAATGAATGTTTTATTTTTGATTCCATGGAAATACAAGAAGTAATCAAACAAGCAGGTGATGATAAAAGTTTATATTGGTCAAATATTACTTATTTAAAAATTAGTTATCAAGGAAATGAATATATTTTAGGTGAAAAAAAACCAGTTGGTCTTGTTAAATTACATGATGCTCATAATGTATTATTAGAATACGACTTTTTACAACCTATTTTTGTAAGTAATCCTTTTTTTATTTCAGGTGTTATTACACACAATGCTGGTATTTCATCATTTCAAATTATTGAATTTAATAATAGTGATGATTTAGAGAAATTATATAATGACTCTCCAGTAGGCCTTCCATTAGGACAAAAAAGAGTAAAAAATCATATTTTTTATAATTGCGGAAAAGTTGGTATTATTGAAGGAAGTAGTGAACCAAATGATTTTGAATTAAAAGATATGATAATGAATCATAATGTAATATCTTATGAAAATATAAAACCTATACAATTACTTCAAACATTATATGAACGAATGCGTAATTGGACAAATGGGCGTTCTGTTATTAGTACTTATTATCCTAAATTTTTATCTCTTATTGATGAAGCAATGATAGAAAGAGAATTTGATGTAATTCATAGTGTATTACGTTTAGAACGTTATTTAAAATCATTGATAATGCGAGAAGATTTACAATTTGATGCTCATAAAAAATATCAAGAAGATTTGGGTTTAACAGTAAAATTATATAATGTATGGAAACCATTAAGTGATTCAATGAAATTAGTACAAAAAATTCATAATGCAGATATTGAATTAAATTGTTATCAAATTGCGTATTTATCCAATGATAAAATTGATTTAGTATATGCTGTTGTTACAATTATATGTCAAATGGGTTTATTAACTTTATTAGGATTAAGTTTATTAGAAGTAAATATAGATACTATATTTCCATTATATGAAGGAAAAATTATTATACCTATTATATTTGCTTTTACTGAATTTATTGTTCAAAAACAAATGACAAATACACTTAAATTTTTACAATTATTTCCAGATGCGCAATATACATTTTTAGGAGTATGTGATCTTTTTTCAAATGTCATTTGTGCCGCATTAGTATTATTTTTAAATTTTTTTGTATTAGCATATAGTGATTCATTAATGGATATTGTATTAAATAGTTTAGCTGCACTTTTTATTATAGAATTAGATGACGCAATGGTTTTTATATCAAATAATGCGAAAGATGATTTGTATAAACAAAAAGTAATATCTTTTTTTAATCAATCACTTAAAGATATAAATGAAATATATTTTGGATTAAATGTTTGGAAACATCATGGTATTTATAAATTGGATACTGAAAAATTTGAAGTAAATCGTGAATTATGTACAATTGATTTAAAAGAAAATATGATAGCACCTGAACAAATAAAATTAGGAAGTCCGCAATGTGAAAAATATAATCAAATCAATAAATCAAGTATGAAAATAGAAATGGTATAAAATATTATTATTTTTAAACAAATTATTATTTTTTTAACAAATTATTATTTTTTTAACAAATTATTATTTTTTAACAAAATATATTTTGTTAAAAATTTATTTATATCATTATTTATAAATTATCTTTTTTACCATTTTTTATAAAACTTTTTCTTTTTCTGAAATTTAAATTTTTTAAAAATATGTTTACCTTTTCTACTTTTTCCTTTTGTACTTTTTCCTTTTTTACTTTTTTCTTCTTTTTTAACTACACTCTTTTTATAACAATTTTCAATTAATTTTCCATACATACTCTTTAGTTCAGCTTGTACTTTTGTAGGTAATTTATTTACAACATTTAATTTAAGTGTTGGTTGATTTTCGCGTAACATAAATAATTCATAATAAACTAAATATTTTGGTTTTGCTTTTAATGAAACCGTACTATTCATATCTGGATAACACATTACTGGTTCTAATGGAGCACAAGTCGTATAAAAGTTTTTATTTACATGTTTTACCATATGTGTATAAAAACCATGACCAATGGCTGCTAAAATATTATCTTCACGTTTTTCAAATAATGTAGCATTTGGGAAATAATTGACTTCAAATGGTTTCGCATTATATCCTCCATATTGTATTGCTCCACCATATGCTGTTAAATCTAATATTGATTTATTATGAGGATTCTCAACATTACTGTTTGGAGAATTATTTGTTTCAATATAATTTTGACGACTTCTATTATATTTTGTTAATTCTTGAGATACATATTTTGGTTTTTTGCGAGGACCACAACGACCTCCACCTTCTAAAGTACGATTTAATATGGATTTATTATGAGGAGAAAGTGGCTCTTCATCAATATCATCTTTATCTTTATCTTCAATTACATTTGCTAATTTCTTACTTTCAGCAATTTCGCGTATTAAATCTTTTTTACTTCCAACTCCACCTTCTTCTTTATATTTATCAAAATGCGCTTTTCTTAATTCTGGTGGTTGAACTATTTTCATTAAAGAAAATTCTATTTTGCGCACTTCATTACCTACTTTATCCCATGATAATTTATTTTTACTATCCACAAAATAACGATGACTTATACCATTTTCTAAACACCATTTACGAGCATCCGCTGCTGTTTTCCGTGTTAATTGTTCTATAGGGACTGGTGGAGGAAGATTATTATTTGCTCCAGTTTCACGAGTATTATTTAATAAATTAACATTTATATTATTTTTTTGTTGAGCATCTCCACCAACTGTTGTTGATACTTCATAATCATTTGGTACTTGAATATTTTTAGGTATTTTCATAAACTCTCTAAATTCTTGATAAATATTATGTATTGTGATAAAATCTCCTGAACTACTGTCAAAACGATGTTGTTTCTTTTCATATGCTTTCATTTCTTTATTAAATTCGCTTTCATTCATTTTAAATCGTGGTTTAAATTTAGCATATAAATTATCCATACGTCCACCTAAATCCGCAATAATCACCATAATTGCGATTACATCATATTTACAATGATAATAATAAGAAGCGATTATGGAACGAGCCATTTGTAAGCTTAATCCGCTAAAAGAGCTATAAGCACGACCAAGTGTTGTAAGAGTTCCAGTATTTTCTTTTGAAGTAATTGCTCCATTTAAATAAAGATTATGAAGAGCAGAGTCAACAAAAATTTGAGAAGGAGGTGAAATCATAGCACTTAATAATTGTTTTAAATCACCTATATTTTTAACATATTCAATTTTCATAATATCTAATAAATCCATTGTTAAATCCGATTTTTGAATAGATGGAATAGGATATTCTGAAAATTTCTTTAAATCACCTTCACTATATAAATGATAACAAATACCTGGTTTAGTACGACCAACACGACCACGACGTTGTTTTACAGCACTTTGTGACACAAACTTTTCTAACAAAGCATTGGCATCACGTTTTGGTTCATATAAATCTTCTAAAGCTAAGCCACAATCTACTACAAATACAGCACCTTTTACAGTAAGTGAACTTTCAGCAACATTTGTGGAGAAAACTATTTTTCGTGTATATGGTTTTTCAGGATTAGCATCTGGATGATTTAAATAATCAAACTCTTTGGTAGCATATTCTTGTTCTTCTTTGGTAACACCTGCATCTAAAGTAATCATAAAAGGATTTTCAGGTAATCCTGTAGCATTGTTTAAAGGTAATGTTTTTAATTGAGGTTCTAAAAAAGAACGCATTTTAGCAGCATCCGCACCTGATTTAATAAAAACAAGTATATCACCGCATTCACCTGAACGTAATATAGACATTACTTTTTCAATGGCAGTTTTCTGCCAATCTTCTGGTATTTTCTTTTCATATATATCTTTTATAGGGAAAGTAGCAATTTGTTCTGGAAGTTCAACAATATTACAAGTATAATCTTTAAAATAATCCATAAATAATTGTGTATCTAAGGTAGCACTAATAAAAACAACTTTTAAATCAGGACGTTGTGCTAATGCTTTTTTTAAAAATAATATAATTTGATCTGTTTGTACGGAACGTTCATGAGCCTCATCCACAATAATACAACTATAATCTTTAAGAAGGGGGTCATCACCAGTAATTTGACGAACTAAAGTACCAGTTGTTGTAAAAATAATTTTGGTATCTTTTCCATTTTTGTTTACTTCATGCGCACCTTTAAATTTGTAACCAACTTCTTCACCCACGACAACATCACAAGACATACCTGTAGTTTTTGCGGCTTCACGAGCTAAAATCTTTTTAGGGAGTGTCATTAATACTTTCTTTTGAAAGTTAAATGCTTGACTACATATACGACCTGCTAAAAAACTTTTACCTGTACCAGTTCCTGCTTTAATAATGGTCATATTATTATTTCGAATGGATTCTACAATTGATGTTACTTTGGAATATAATGGTAAATTTGTCCAAATATATGACCAATTGCGATATGTATTAGGTACTTCATAACCTTCTGCAGGTCCGCTATCATATTTAATTCCTCTTTCATTGATATAAAGATTTTGATATTCTATTCCAGTAAGTGGATTTATATTTTCTCCATGGGGATCATAAATACCAATTGGTTTTTGGAAAAATATTTTTTGATTATTATCAATAAAATTATCATAAAATAAATAAGGTTCTACAGAAGGTTTAATATGTGATTTTATTAAAGATTCAACGTTTGCAGTTCCATTTTTATTTCCAGAATTATTTTTTTTAGGAGCACATTTCGATATTAATCTGCTTTTACTTTTTGATTTCGATTTCGATTTCGATTTACTAATACTTTTTGATTTTGTTTTACTTTTAGATTTAACAATATTATTATTTTTAATGAAATCCATTTTTATAAATAATAGATACTATTATTTATAAAGATAATTATAAAATATTTTATTATAAAGATTCTATTAAAAATAATTTTCATTTATTATATTTAATATAATATCTTTATTTTGATCAATTAAATTTTCATTTAAAAAACTATTTATTGCCTCTTTTGATATTGATGCAAATACAAAACCAATATTTACATTATTTTGTTTCTTTAATAATCTTAATTTATTTATCATACGTAATAAAAGCATATTTTTTTGATGTACAAATTGATTATTAAATTTATCTTCATTCTCATTTTTAATTATACATAATCCATAATCAATTAATTTAATATCCATTGTATTTGGATCTATCATAATATTATTTAAATGTTGATCTAAATCATTATGTAAAATCCCAATATTATTCATTGTATTAAATATATCTTTTATTTTTGATAAAATATTTAATAATATATTATTATTATTTTTAATTAATTCTTTTCTTTTATCTAAATATGTTCCAAGTGATAAATATGTATCTAAATAAGGTGTTATAATATAAACATTATGCTCTTTATTCAAATATTCTGAATCTACATTTCTTAATATTACAGATTCTATCATAAATGATAATTCATCAATATGTGAATTTATATATTTAATATTTTTAATTTCAACTTCAACATTATCTTGATTACTTTTTGGATTTGTTTTTTTAAATATTTTTTTTACAATATATTTATTTTTATTATCAATATTTATTAAATAAATTTCTGCAAATCTACTAATAATTTTTGGTATCATTCGTGGACCATATGGTGGATTTCGTAAATGATAAACATGAATATTATTTTTTTCAAATATATCTTTTTTAAAAGTTTCATATAAATGATTTGAATAATTTATATATGAAGCATCATTCTTTTTATATATTAATTTTGTAATTGTATTACTTGTTAACGGTTCATTTACAATATATTTATAATTTCTTACATTAATATTATTATGTATTACTGGCGTAATTGTTCTTGAAACTGTTCTTGATGATGTTCCTATATTATTATTTATAAATAATTGTGGTGAAGCTGTTCGTGATGAATTTGTGATTCCACTATTTATAAATAATTCTGGTGAAACTCTTCTTGATTCATCATGTACACTTATTGGTATAAAAGAATTTTGTGATAGTTTTAGGTCTGGTTTAAATTTTCTATACATTTTATTTATCTTCTATTTTTTTACAATATTTTATTATTTTATTAAATATGAATTACTAATAAAATGTAAACCATTATTTTTTAATTCTTCAACCAAATTATCAAAACAATTTATATTTTCTGGATCATCATCATAAAAATATACAAAATCATAATTTTTTCGTAATATATCATATAATGCCGCTTTTTTATAATTTGCTGCATTTTTACCATTCTTTAACAAATCAATAATTCCATAATGTTCATTTTTATTTAATTTATACCACAATAAATTCATTTTTTCTCTATTTCCAACCGGATAAATATTATTTAATAATATGGAAATACCAAATTTTTCATATATCAATTGTTTAATACTTTCTGGTTTATTTGCTCGTCCTGTAACAATATATATATCTACATTACTTCGTTCACTCATTTCTTTTAATATATTTAATTGTTTATGTAATACTATTCCATTATACAAGAAATCATATGAACTTTTATCACTTAATAAACAATTTCCTAATCCTCCAAACTCCGTTGTATCTACATTATATCCTTTTTTATAATATTCACTTATAACTCCTCGTTTTTTAACATAATCACGAGAATTTATTTTATCAATTAATTCACTTTGTTCATTATATACATAAATTAATGAATTAGATTGTATCAATGTATCGTCTAAATCAAATATATAAGCATGCTTACTAGACATTTTTAATATATTATAAATATAGTATTTTACCTTTAAGACAATATGAAAGTAACAATTTTTATTTTATATAAAAAATATTATTTTTTAACAAAATCTTAAAAATGAAATATAAAAAGAATATAAAAGATTTATTATATTATTATATAATAAAGTAAAAATATTTTAAAAATGGAAAAAAAAATTATTCTTATATCTGGATGTAAACGTTGTGGTAAAGATACTGTGGCAAACAGATTAATGGAGCGTATTCCAAACAGTGCCAAATTTTGTTTTGCTGACCCTCTTCGTGAAATTTGTTCTATTGCTTTTGGTTTTACTCCTACACATTACGGCGATGATTTAAAAGAAGTAAAAGTAGATGAATGGAATATGAGTCCACGAGATGCTTTAATTAAAGTTGGAACAGAACTTTTTAGAAAACAAGTTGACCCAGATATTTGGGTAAAATCAACGATTAATCGTATTAAACAAAGTAGTGCACAATACATTTTTATTACGGATGCTCGTTTTCATAATGAATTACAAATGGTTCAAGATGCGTTTCCAAATCATCATACATTTTTAATCATTCGTCCGGATGTTATACCTAAAAATGGTATTGTTGGAGCACATGAAACAGAACATTTCGGTATTCTTCAATCTATTGAAACATCATATGTTTTTGATGGCGTTTTTATTAATCATAATTTAGACCATGTTGAAAGTTGTGTTCAACAAATGTTTGAAATAATTACAAAATAATTACTAAATAATTATTTAATATAATTTTGTTTACAAAAAATATTTTATAAATATAAAGATATAATTATAAAATGAAATTAAATTTAATACCTATATTAAGTACTTTATTTTTGGTAAATGGTCAAGATTTACAAGGAAAATGTATTTTATGTAAAGACCGTTTTTTAACTTGTAAATTAAATTGCGTGACTCCCCATCAAAATAATGAAAATTTTGCTTGGCCTATAAACATACCTGAAACACATCAAAAAATTCAAGATTGTGTTACTACTTGTTCCGAAATTAAAAAGAATTGTGTCGATACTTCTGAAGCATTGGATTGTTATAAGTGTTCTTTAAATTGTTCTACAACTTTTAGTGATGAAATAACATTATGTTTAGAAAAGATTTCAAAATCTCAAGGAGATAAAAAAGCTTCTTATAACCAAAATTTAGATGCTTGTTCAAATAAAGCTGGTTATAAAATGAATTTATGTATGGAAGAATGTTATGGTGACGATATGTATTTAGGATGGACACCTGAAACAGAAGCAAATGTTCTATTAGAAAACCGAAAATTAAAACGTTTTCGTATACCAAATCCTAATAAAATATAAAATTTTTTTATATCAAAATATTTTATTAAAAAATAATTATTTTTTAATAAATGTAAAAAAGTGAAATTTTAAAAAATTATAAATATAAAAGGGAGGTTTATAAGAAATTATAGGTTTCTTGTAAAATGGTTAAATTTGAATGTACAATATGTTATAATGAATATGATGAAAATAGTCGAAATAAAAAGATAAGTTGTCATTGCGGAACAACTGTTTGTAATCATTGTCAAAAAACATATGCAAAAGCATCTTGTATGAATTGTAAATCCGATTTTTCAAAAGATGTGATTGAAAATCTTCTTGGAAAAGTTTTTGTAAAAAGTGTTATTCAAAAAAATAAGATTCAAGAATTAATGGATGAAGAAAAAGAGTATATTACTGCTACGGATGAACTACTCAAGTTTTTTGATAAACAAAAAGAAGATAAAGAGTTACTACGAAAAGGCATTATTAAAAGTAATAATGTAATCAATCAAGAACGTCCAGTGATTCGCGGTAAAGTTCGTAGTGAATATTGTACTATTACAGGATGTAAAGGTATATTAAAAGTTGATGTTAATAGTAATATATATAGTTGCATTTTATGTAAAAAAGTTCATTGTATCCATTGTTTATGTGTAAAAGAAGATGATCATGAATGTGATAAAAATGTATTAGAAACATTAAAAAGTTTAGACAATGATACGAAAAAGTGCCCAAAATGTGCTACTCGTATTTTTAAAACACATGGCTGCGATCATATGAATTGTACAAATTGTAATACACATTTTAGTTGGGAAACTGGTAAAATGAGTATTTATAGTTATAATCCAAATAGAATATTTAGAAAAACAGAGGAAAATGGAATATGTTTAAATATGGATGAAGAACAAATTCCATTAGATATTATCAAACAATCTAGATTTCCCATTCCTGAAAAACTATTAAAACTGCTTTATGATGAAACAAATAATGTGCGAAAATATTTTAAAAATGAATGTGATTATAACAAAATTTTGAATAATTATTACACATTAAATGATGATTTACGAGTTAAATATTTAAAAAATGAATTAAAAGAAGAAGTTTGGGGACGTTTTCTATTTACTAATTACAAAAATATGAAACTTAAAGTAAATTATCGTGAAGTAATTGAACTTTATTTAATGGGTATTAATAATCTTCAAAGTGAACTTTTTAATAATCTGAAAGTTATAAAAGCGGAAAATGTAAATGCCTATTTTGATACTATATATGAAAGTATCATTAATTTAATGAAAGAATGTAATATATCTTTTGAAAAGATTAATGATGAATTTTATTGTGAAGCAACAATTAATAAATATAAATTTAATATTCCGGAAGATTATGATGATGATTATTTAATTATATCAAAAAGTAAAAGCGAAAAACCTAAAAAAGTTGTTAAAAAGAAGAAAATAAAAAGCGCATTAGATAGTATATATGGAAATCCAGAAGAAGTTGAAGAAAGTGAAAAAGTAGAAAATGAAAATAAAGAAGAAAATGTTCCAAAAGAAGTTGAACATATTCAAGAGAATCCAATTAATTTGTTTGAATATCAGCTTCCACATTTTGAGCGTATGTACAATATATTAATGGAACATAATTTTGCATTAGATTTATCACCACTTGGTACCGGTAAAACATATATTTCAGGTAAATATATTGAAATCAATCCACAATTTAAACATGTTTATGTAATATGTCCAGCATCATTGCGAAGTAAATGGAATGATGTTGCTAAAATACATAAATTGAAGCATGTAGAAGTGTATTCGTATAATGAAGTGGCAGGATTAAAGATGACAAATCCTAAACACGGATTGCTTATACGAAATGATTTTAAAACAACACGTATGATTGATGGTAAAGATATGGAAATTGAAATGGCTTCATTTAAAGTATCAGAAAAATATAAATCATATTATGAAAATGGGGAACTACTATTTATCTTTGATGAAATCCAACATATTCGTAATGGAACGTCGTATACAACAAATGCTTGTAGAGAGTTGATGTATAGAATTTTGGGAAATAAAAAAGGAAATAAAATGATTTGTATTTCAGGAACACCATTTGATAAACAAGAACAAATTATTACTTTTATGAGAAATATTGGAATTCAACAAAGTGATGAACTTGTAACTCATAATTGGCATACAGGTGTTTATACATATAAAGGATATGCTGAAATCGTTGATTATTGTAGAAAAATTGATGTAGAAAAGAAAGGGCAAGCTTGGTATAATGAAATTATTACAAATAAATATATGAGAGCAGAAAGGTGTAAAATGAATGCTTATAATCTATTTTTAAATGTAATTATGAAATATTTGGTATCACATATGACAATGAGTGAAAAGAATAAACATAAGATTATCAATCAAAATACGTTTTATCACTTGTCACCGGAATCTGATAAAATTTGTAAAGCAGCAATTGATCGCATTTTAGATTTAATGAATGATGATGGAACAATTGATGAACATCAAAAGCGAATAAATATTTTCAGGTCACTCCCTATTTTAGAAACATCTAAATTAGAAATCTTTGATAAAGAAATACGAAAACAATTGACTAAAAATCCATATTGTAAAGTTGTTTGTGCTTTAAATTATACAGATAATATTGAAGATTTAATGAATCGTTTGAAAGAGTTTCATCCACAAAAATTAGATGGAAGTGTCAATACACAAAAACGAGCTGAAATTATTAAAAAGTTTCAAGAACCAACTCTTGAATGTCGTTTACTTATCGCAAATATTTCAGTAATAGCTTCAGGTATTGATTTGGATGATAAAATTGGAAATTTCCCACGATATGTTTTTGTGTCACCTACTTATAAAATTATTGAAATGAATCAATTATCATTTCGCTTTTTGCGATCATTAGATACAAAGAGCGATACTTTAATAAAATATGTATATTCTTACCATAGTGTTACAAAAAAAGATTTAGATGAAGCACTTAAAAAGTATATGGAAGAAAAAGGTTATTTAAATGAAGATAAATCACGAGATATTCCAATACAAAATAAGTCTATCATGGAAGGATCAGAAGTCAGAATTTTATATCATTTGTCTAAGAAAGCAAATGTGATGAAAAGTATTTCTAAAGAAGAGGTTGAATTCCCTTGCGATTTCAAATGTAAAGTCGTTTTTAATTAAAAAAGTTATTTTTATTTTTTGTAATTATCAATATATTTTTAATTTATAAATATTATTATTATAAATTTATAAATACCAATAATTACTTGAAAAAATATATATAATTTATTATTTATAAAATATTTTAATTAAATTATTTTATAATTTTTTTTATATTAAATTACATTTTTACTTTTTCTAACTTTTACTACTTTTTCTAACTTTCTCTACTTTTTCTTAAATTTCCCTATTTTGCGTAATGGAAAAAAATAAGCGTTTTTATTTTCACCTAAACTTTTATTTTTTTTTAAATTTTGTAAATATGGCTATATTGACAATCTTTGAAAAACCTTCTTTTTTCATTACGCAAAATAGGGAAATTTAAGAAAAAGTAGAGAAAGTTAGAAAAAAAAGTTTTAAAATATTGAATTTATCTTTTTATATCCAAAAATAACTTAAAATAACTTAAAATATCTTTTTTTAACCTAAATTGCGTAATGCAAAAAGAAGGTTTTTTAAAGATTGTCAATATAGCCATTTTTTAAAATTTTAAAAAAAGAAAAGTTTTGGCGGAAATAAAAATGCTTCTTTTTGCATTACGCAATTTAGGTTAAAAAAAGATATTTTAAGTTATTTTAAGTTATTTTTGGATATAAAGGTTATTTCGTTTGTAATACATATAAAATATATTTTTATTTATTAAAAATGAATACATTAAATATTTCTGAAAAAGGATCATTTTATATTTGTCATAGGTGTTTATCATTTAAATCTAATTCAAAAAATGATATAATACGTCATTTTCATAGAAGTAATCCTTGTATGCCTAATATTATAACAAATGATGATAATATTGAAGATAATGATTATTTTTATAATAAATCATTATCACATAGATATATTATAGAAATGAATATTAACATTTTATTAGATTCACATTTTAAGATAATTATTGATAATTTTAATAACGACTATAATATTATTACATTTGAATCATTAAATTCATTTATTAAACATGGTGATTTATTGATAAAAAATAATAATAATATAAATAAATATTTTAATAAAATAATTGGTATGAATAATATAAAAGAAGATAATAAAAATAAAAAATATAAATGTTATGAATGTATGTCAGATTTTTCATCTTTACAAAAATTAAAAAAACATTCAGAAAATATTAACTATTGTAATAAAAAAAAACAATTAAATCTTCTTAAACTTAAAAGTGAAAAAGCACTTAATATATCAACTGATGAATTTATTTATAAAAATGACTTTTCTAATCAAATAATTGATATTCCTATACAAAATAATATTTCAACTCAAAATAATATTCATACACAGAATAATATTCAAACTCAAAATATATTAAATCAGAATAATATTCAAAATATTCAAAATCAAAATACAAATCATCAAAAAAATGATAATAATTTTTATTTAAATACACGCGATTTTTTAAATGAAGGTTATGATTATTCTCATCTAAATATTCATGACTTAAATGATAAATTTTTTGAATATTCTAATTTTTTACAAAATTTACTTAAAAATGAATCAAATCAAAATTTATATTTTACAAATAATGGTTATGGTATTTATTATGGTGATAATGTATTAAATAAATCACAATCTGAAATGATTGTAGCATTTATTATAAATAAATTAAAAACTACATTAGAATCAATTATGAATCAATTAAATGAAGAAAAACAGAATGAAAAACGACATTTAAAAAAATATTATAATAAATTGGATAATCAATATAAGATAAATTCATATTATCAAAATTATGATTTTGATGAGAAATACTTTTATAATACAGAAATAAAATATAGAATAAGAGATAAATTTCTTAAAGAAACAATACGAGCATATAAAGTTTATTTAGATGATATTAAAAAAAAATTTATAGAATCAGAATTAAGTAAAGGACCAATTGAAAATAATAAAATAAAAATTGAAAATTTTTTAACTCTAAAACAATTAAATCAAGATTTTTTATAAAATTTTATTTATTTTTTTATATAAATTATTTTTTTATATAAAAATTTTATTAAATATAATTATTTTTATTAAAGATAATTATTTAATGAAGTAAATCACGACATTTTCTAGGGCTCCCTACGGATTTAGCATAAACAGGTAAATTAAATTCGTTATATAATTTCTTTTCAATACAACTGGTACAAACAGCACCATGTCTTTCATCAACTTCATACGGATAATTGGTGCAATCAAATTGTAATTGGCAACTTGGACAATTTAAATAATTCCCTTGATAAGTATCAGGGTTAGCTAAACCTACATAACTTGGTCGTTTACCACTTGTTCCAAAAGTACCAACTTGAGGATAAGGTTTGGCAATATTTACGGCACTACCGGTAATGTTATCACCAAAGTTTATGAGTGTATTTTCTTCAAAATATATGCCAGAATTAGGGTTTTCAAAAGTTTCGCGATTGGCAAAACCTTCTTTTTGTTTGCGGAGATAACGTTGTCCATATTCTAATAATATTACAATTGCGATTAAAATCAAAATAATGTATAAATAAGTCATTTTTTTAGTTTACTCTATATATTCTATTATATAAAAATAAAATTAAATATTATTTTTATAAATAAATTTATTTATAAAATATTATTTATTTTTAACTATTCTTTTTATTTAGAAAGTGGGTCTAAATAAATTTGAAAGCATACAATATCATCATCTTTACTATTTTTAGTACAAGATTTATCATTAACAATTCCAGTTAATTCGCTAGTCATACTTGATTCGCATAATTTATCAAATTCATTAAAAGGCATTGGATTTGTGTTACAAAGATTAAAAGCCATTTCATTTGGCATTGGTTTACTGCGTGCTTGTTCTAATAATTTATTTACGGCAATTTTACCACGACTTTCATTAATAGGATGAACTGGAGTCCAGTTTGTGCGTTGATAATCTCCTGCATTTCTATAATTAGGTTTCCAAATACCATCATATAAGAAATCAGGTTTATTTATATTAACGGAATCATGTATTTCCATATCTTCATCCACTGATTTATTTATATTTGGATTACTATAAAATTTGTTAATAAAATAAGGATATGAAGTTTGGCTTAAGGGAATATCAGAAGCAACTTGATAATTATTTTGATTATAACCTTTTTCACGATGGGATATTAAGGGTATTTTGCGATTTACATCATTCGCTCCTGTTTCACTTGCATATTGTATATTTTTTTCATCGGAAGTTTCTAAACCAGTAATTTGAGAAATGAAATTTTCTTTTGAATCGCCAACGACACCGTCAATTAATTTATTTAAAATACCATTAAAGATTAATATTAAAATAAAGAGTACAAATAATATAATAAAAAAAGCAGTAATTGCTTGTGGCACCATTTTTATAATAAATAATTCTATATATTACATAGAATTATTTTATTTAAATAATATTTATTTTATTAAATTATTAAAAAAATCAAAGTTATATTTAGAATATAAAATATGGAATCTATAAAAAAACAATTAAGTAATCAAGATTTTATACAAAAATCTACATCAATTTCTCTCTTTTCACTTGAACTATATCGTGTGTTAGTTTCAACATTACTTATATTATTTGTTCCACAAAAATGCACAAATGAAAGTGGTGATCATGTATGTTCGTATGAAGAAAATATGGACCCAACATCTAATATATATTATGCTAGTTTAATTATTAATTTTATAACAATGGCTTCATTTGTTTTCATGTATAGTATTGAACTTAAAAGAGAGCATCAATTAATCAATTATTTAGAAGTAAATACTTCAAAACCGTGTGATAATGATTCTGTTGGAAAAGCATTAGAAACTCTTCCTAAACATCGCAAAGAAAACATATTAAATTTAGATAAATATTATTATCGTACTTCAGTATTATCAATGATTCTTTTTACATTAAATACTATATTAAGCGGAATTGTGATATATGACTTTTATTTAGATAATCAAACAACAACAACATTTGTAACAAATGTATTATTTATGATTACAAAATTAGCAGATGTGTATAATACAATTAATAGTGATAAAAATGTATTTTATTCAGCTTATTTAAAAGCAAAAGTTCAATATAATGATGTTGATCCAGAAAAGAGTGAAAGTTTCCGTACTTTAGAAGCTACTTCAAAGGAAGAAGTAAATATTGAAATAATAGAAAATGGAAATAAAGATATGTTAGTAATAGAAGATGAATCTAAAAATGATAATACAATTAAAGTATAATAAATTATAAGATTAATTATAATTATAATTATAAAAATATCTATATATGATAAAGATTATCATAAATGGAAATAAAAAATATAGATTTTTTTATTATAGGAACTCAAAAAGGAGGAACAGAAGCAGCTTTATTTCATTTAAACCAACATCCTAATATATATTTACCTAAAAAAGAAATACAATACATAAATCAACCATTTCTCTATATAAATGATTTAGAATTTATAAAAAATAAAGTTGAAAATGAAGTTTATAATCATTTTTTGAAAGATAATGATGAAAATATTACTGAAAACAATATTAAAAAAGAAAATAATAAAATGATTGGAATAAAAAATCAGGAATATATGTATATTCCTAAATCGATTGAATTATTATATAATCTTTATCCACAAAGTAAATTAATTATTTTTTTAAGAGAACCAATATCAAGAGCATATTCTGAATATAACATGTATTTATCTTTTAATGGCATTTCATCTATATTTGTAATGCCAAATACATTTATAGAATCTATTACTCGTGATGATTATGTTAAGTTAGAAAATATACGTACTTCAGGATATTATGCTTTACAACGTGGTTATTATAGTACTCAATTAAAACATATTTATAAATATTTTCCAAAAAATCAAGTAAAAATATATATAAGTGAAATAGTTCAAAAAGAACCACAAAAATATTATAATGAAATATTTGAATTTTTAAATGTACCGTATTATGATTTAAATATAAATACAACTATTCATAAGCGAATTTATGAATCGCAAATGAGTAAAGAAGATTTTTTAAAAATGTATGATTATTATAAACCTTATAATGCTGAATTATATGAAATATTAGGATATGTAATTGAAGAATGGGAAGAAATATATAAAAATTATTTAGATTAGATTAAAATTCATCAAATAAAATATGCATATGCATATTTTGTGAAATATTTTTAATATGATTTTTAATATTTGGATTTATGATTATTATATTTTTATATATTTCATATTTTTCTAAATTTTTAATTCTTTTTATAAATAAATCAATATTTTCTTGAGTAGTGTTATCAAATAATTTATATAATTCATATTGACTTTTTTTTATTATTGGTAAAATTATATTTATATCAACATGTGTATTTTTATTATTTATTTCTCCTAAATAAACTAAAATACGAGATGGTACTTGATTTATATATAATGATTTTATATTTTCATTACATATATTAAACTTATTTTTAATATCATTATGATTTATTAAATTTTGATATTTATATTTATAGTAACAATCATATATTCCGCGATAAGAAAAATGAATTAAAAAATATGGATTTTCCATATATTTTTTAGATACATTATTTTTTAAAAATGTAACATCGTGACTATATCCTTTTATATATCTAAAATCTTTATTTTTAAACAATATTTTATAATTTTTAATAAAATATTTTTTACTATTTTTATTTTCTAATATTTCATTTACATTATTTATTATAATATTATTACTTGGACACATATACCAATAAAAATAAAATGCATCTACATATTTATGTTTTTGAATAAAAGTATATATATTTTCATTATTTAAATATAAATATTCATCACTATCAATATGTAATATATATTCTTCTTTTATAGTAAAAGGATAATCATAAAAAACTGAATTACTATCTTGAATACTATTTAATGTAATTTCTTTAATAGTAACTTTATTTTTTGGAAAATGATTTAATAATTCTTCTAAATTATAAAAAGTATGATCTACATAATATAAATAATAATGATTTATACCAACACAATCATAATATTCAAACCATTGACTCATATATGGTAAATCAATATTCATAAATCGTGATATTATTGCTATGATCATATTAAAAAATATAATATATAATTATATATTATAAATAGATAAGATAATAATAATGAAAATAAAATTTGATGAAAAAAATCATAAAAATCTAAATAAAATTTATTTAAAGGATAAATCACGTTTACCATCCGTAACGGATGTTAAATTTATAAATCGTGAACTTATTGTTGTTGGTCATCGGTATGCATATAAATTATATTTAATAAAAATAAATGTTACAAGTGAAAATTACGAAATTTTAGATACATACTTAACAATAGATGATAAAAAGAATGCTCATTTTTGTGAATCTTTTGAAATCAAATATGATGAAATTTCTAAAAATTATAAACTATATTTAATATTTTTTACAAATTATTTATGGATATTTGATATAAATATGAACACTTATAAATTTATTTCAAAAAAATTAATAAAATTAAATAATGGAAATACATATCACGGAATGAAAATTTATAATAATCATTTATATTTAACACCATCCAATATGTATATATCAAATCATTTAAAAGATAATATATTAAAAATAAATTTAGAAAATAATAGTGAAACATATATGAATATAGGAGATATTCAAAATAATTATCGATTAAAAGATATACTTTTTATAAATGAAAATTATGTATTATGTATAATTAATTATAAAACAGTTACAAAATTATCAATGAAAAATCATATATCTAATGGTTCTTTTGCTTTATTTACATTTCCTTCATTACAATTAATTGATAAAATAGATTTTCACCATGTTCATTTTGATAAAATGGTTAAAGATAATGATTATTTTTATATAACAGGTCAAGATGAAGAAAGTGGTAAAATATATAAAGGTACTATTGATTTAGATAATAAAAAAATAATTGTTTTAGAAAAATGTATTGTAGATGATTTTCCTCACGGATTAGATATTTATGAAGATTTATTTTCATATACTTCTTATGGTACAGATTCTGTACATATTGAACTTTTAGAAAAATATTGATTTATTTTATATTTTTATATATTTTTTTTATAATATAATTGTGTCCCAAACATTGTTTCAAATCATTATTTGAAATAATATATTTTAATTCTTAAATAAATTTCTTTCTATTGTATATATTGAAGTAATGTTTGGGAAACAATAAATTCAATAAAAATTTTATTTAATTAAAAATGCTGAAGTACGAATAGTATTACGAATCTTTTCATTTTCACTCATATCTCCTTGGAGTTTATTATAAGCACTCATAATAACTGATTCATCAAATTCTGGTAATATTGCTTCACTATAAATCGTTTTAAGACCATCCAGTACATCAATTCTGAAATCAGTTGGATAATAATGAACACATCCTTTCATTGGGTCACTCATAATAGGTTGAAGTGCTTTTGGAATAATATGACTCATTTGTGGTGGAAGAATCAGTAACAGTTGTTGGAAAGGATTGTATGGAGTCCCTGTTTCAAATTTAATATCATTAATATTACTGATTTTAGTATTGAGTACGCGAAGAATATCACTTGGGAATGGTGAAACACGATAGCGATAATGCCATTGCCATGAAGGACAAGGACCAAGATAATAGCGTAATGTGAAAACAAGTGATTCAAGATAATTGATACACATATCTTCAACAACACGGTCAAATTCAGCACGGTTTTCATAAGAAATACCAACAAAATATTTGTAATATTCTTCTTTCCATTTAGACTCTTCTTGATTGTAATTTACTTTTTTAAATTCATCTTTGTATTGTTCATAAAGAGGATGACCAGGTGAACATACTTCCCAGTTTTTGTAACGATTTGCGTCAATTTCATATGGTGTTTTACCTTCTTCTTCATCAAAACGAGTATTACGACCACCTTTCAGAAGTTTTTCAAGATTATTTTGTTGAAGTTCCAGAAGTTTTTGTTCTTGTAAAGCGCATTGCACAAAGATTTCTTTAAAGAAATCATGATTAATACGCGGTTCAGGAGCATTATCTGGATTATATTCAATTAAATAATCGTATTTAGGTCTAAATTGATTATAAATGTTAATGACACGGTCTAAACCACCTTTACGAATTTTGAAAAACGGAAGCGAAATAACAAAGTCATTACCTGCTAAGAAAGTTAAAAAGTTATAATCATTTACAAAACGAAGCTCTTCAATATCCGGTTTATTATAATTTTTTGTAAGAAGAGTATTAAAATTCTTTCTACATTTATCAATATCAAGTCCAACAAATTCATAATTAGACATTACTTCTTCAAGACTTTTATCACCTGCAACTTCACGAATAAGTGTAATCTTACTTTTATGGGTTAACATGGCTAATACAATTAAATCAGCATCACCACCATAAATATATACTGGCGCATCATGTTCACTTTTATTTTTTCTCATATTACGAATAATAGGAAGGAATTTATGTTCACCTTCACCAGGAACATTTGAGTTACTAATAAGTACTTGAAGTTTTGAACCAACTGTACCAACAAAACCTTTTGCTTTACCGACTTCAAGAAGTTTATTGGAAAGTTTTTCCATGAATTCAGTACCAGGAGAAATATTAGGACCAGGATTCCAAGTTGCTTCTACAGGCATATTGTATTTCTTTTTGCGTTCAAGTAAAAAGTCGTCCATTTGAATACCTTTGTAACGACGAGAGCGTTGTTGAATCATTTTCATACGAGGAGCAGGTCCATCAAGAGAGAAGAAAAGAAGTTTTCGTGGTTTAATTGTATCATTTACAATATGTTGTGTATAACGAACAACTTCATCAATAAGAATATTTTCAAGAGCTGATTTATTGAGTGTTTTATCAAGTTTGCCTTTAATGCGTTCAAATACTTTGTAAACAATACCGTTATAATCTAAAAATAGATAATCACATACTTGTTTGCCATCAACAATACCAAAGTATGTATCTTTATATTTTTTAACAAGTTCACGAAAAAAGGATGGAATACCCATTTTTTATTTATTTAATAATCTACTATTTAATTATAATATAATTATAATATAACCTTTAAGATTATTATATTAAAATAAATTTAAATCTATTTTTATTTATTCTTAACAAATTAGTTTATTTTAATGAATTAATATGTTTTTAATAATAGACCAAAAGTTAAAAGTAATATAAAGAAAATATAATATTAAAATATAATTTAAAAATGGATCAATTAGCCATAAAAAATAATAGATATCATTTATTATATATAAGTGATGGAGAAGATAGTGATAAGGAAAAACTTAAAAAAGAAGAAAAAATAAAAACAAATGAAATAAATTTAAATCATAATAAAGTATTAAATCATAATACAGTATTAAATCATAATGAAATATTAAATCATAATACAGTATTAGATCATAATACAGTATTAGATCATAATACAGTATTAAATCATAATATAGTATTAAATGATAATATAGTATTAAATGATAATATAGTATTAAATGATAATACAGTATTAAATGATAATGAAGTATTTGAAGAATATTTTGAAGATGGAAAAAATGAAAATGATTTATTAACATTTAATTTGAAAGAAGAAAAAGAAGAAAAAGATTTTATAGATCCAATTATATTAGATAATATAAATTTATATTATTATTTTGATAAAAATGATATAGCTTATGTTGAAAAAAATAAAAAATCATTTTTAAAAATAACAGATAAAGGGTTATATTCAATTACAAAACCATTAGATGCTCAATGGATAACGGATCAAATAATTAAAGAATTTGGGAAAACACATATAATAATAGATGGAACAGCAGGAATAGGTGGTAATGTAATATCATTTGCGAAATATTTTAAAAATGTTGTTGGTATAGAATTAAATAAAGTGCATTATAATGTATTAAAAGATAATATAAATTTATTAGATTTAAAAAATGTGCGTTTATATAATGATAATATATTAACATATTATGAGCATATTCAAGAACGAGAAAAATCTATATTTTTCATAGATCCACCATGGGGAGGTCGTAAATATAAAAATTTCAAAAACTTTGTATTAAAAATAGGTAAATATTATATATATGAATTTATAGAAATGTTATATAAAAGTGGATTTAAATATGTTGTTTTAAAAGCTCCATTAAACTTAAATGTTAATTTAATTATACATCATATTTCTTATAAAAAGGTAAAAGTAATTAAACATGTAAATATGATGCTTTTACTAATTTCTTAATAATTATTTTTATATATTTTAGATTATAAATAAATATATTTTTATAAAATAGTGATTTTATAAAATATTTATAAATAGTAAAATATGATATTACAAGAATTATATGGTTTAGTATTATCGAAAGGAATTGAATATATAAAAAATCCTGAGTCTCGTGCTCAAATTGTAAAAATAACATTTGTAGTAATCATGAAACTTTTTTCAATGATTCGTAATCGTATTTCAAAGAAGAATAATGATGAACATATTGAATGTAATTGTAATAGTTGTAAAGTATGGAAAGCAAAATTAGATGATGCTTTAAAAAATAAAGAATCAAATAGTTCAAATAATTCATCATCATCGGAACGGAAAAAAATATTACCATCATTATATAATTTTATTTTTAATAAAAAAGAATAAATAATAAATTAAAAATAATATTTATAAAAAGTAGAAATAAAAAAAATGGTATCAAAAAAAGTATCAAAAAAAAGTAGTATGCATGGTGGAGTAAAAGTTTTTAATTTATATACAACTGGTATTGGAGATTGGGGAAATAGAAATTATACTTTAGCTCATATTTGGAATGATATATTATTACCAAAAATGATAGATATACTAAAGGCATCTGGATTTGACACAATTAGAATACATCATTATGATCCTGAAATAGAATGGAGAGAAAATATAAATATGGATGAATATTATAGAAATATATATCAAATATTACATTATCCCCAAAGACGTATTAACAATGTAAATGTAACAAGTTATTATTTATCGCATCCAATGCCATTAAATCCTTTTCGTATAAGAGAAGACCCACCTATACCATTTCATAAGAGAGCTCCACATTTAATATTTGATTTTGCTCATTTATTTAGATATAAATACATACCTTATGAACAAAAATCAATACCAATTATTCAAAATGAAGAAGGTATTACTATTGGTGAATATCCATTAGCTAATTCAATTTATTTAGGATATTTAGCAGATGATATTAATGAGGCTATTATACATAATAGTTCTAAAGAAGCAATTCGTTTAAGAAGTTTAATTAACAGTAATTTTGTAAAAATTGATGAAGCTGGTAATGTTCGTACATATATTGACAAAATATCAGAATATGGTTTGCTTGAACCTATATTAGATATAAGAAATAGACAAATAAGTAGAACTATAAGTGAAGAAAATAGAACAAAACTTAAAAGAAGTACTAATAGAAATGCAAAAACAAAACGTAATTTTATTTCTTCTATTTCAATATATAATCAACCAACAAGAAGTGAAAATATTATTATAAATTATCCAAATGTAACAATTCGAAAAATTGCTGAACTTACGTATTTAGACAAAATAACAAATAATAAAACTACACCACCTAAAACAATGAGAAACATACGTCCTTTTCCAGAAAATTATATAAATAATCTAAATACTTATTTTATAAATACATTTATGAATCAAATCATGTTATAATAATTTGTTTACAAATAAATTATAAAAATAATATATTTTTATAAGTTTATAAATGGATATAAAAAACTTTTTAATATATAAATAATATATTAAAAAATAAATTATTTAAAAAATAATAATATGAATTCTAAAATATTTGATTTAAATAAAGATATTCAAAATGTACTTTCTTATGGAATCAGTTTAGAAGAGCGAAAAGATAAACGCGATAAACTTAAAAAAGTATGTAAAAAAAACGGAATACCCATTCATCTTTTTATTGCTCAACGTCATCCTGAAGGTGGTAAACGTGGTTGTTTAGATTCTCATTTAAGAATTATTAAAGAAGCGTATCAAAATAAAAATGTAACAAAAGCCAAAAATTTATTAATTTTTGAAGATGATATTGAATTTGTTAACTCATTATCTTTACAAAGTGCTTTTAAAAATGGCGTTCCCAAAGATTATGATATGCTTTATTTTGGTGGAACAGTTCACAGAGTCATTGATAGAAATAGTTATGTTGGTTGGGTGCAAATGAGTTGTTGGACTACTCATGCTTATTTAATTAATTTAGAAAAAGATATAATGGTTCAAAAAATTATTCGTGAATTAGAAAATTATAAAGAAGAGATTGACAGATATTATTTAAATGAAATTCATACTCAATACAAAGCTTATATATGTAATCCTATGGTAATTATTCAACAAGCCGGATTTTCAGACATTGAAAATTGTGAAGTCAATTATGATTTTATGCAACGCACTTTAGATGGATTACGCACTCCAGAACATTCCATTGGACCTAATAAAGAATATATATTAAAACTTCCAAATATTTCTGATGAACAATTGCCTAAAGTATCTATTATTACACCAACACGAAATCGAGCTCATCTTTTTGCAATTCCATTACGTAATTATGCTTTATTTAACTATCCAGTTGAAAAGATGGAATGGATAATTATTGAAGATGGTAAAGATGATGTATCAGAAATGATACCAGCACCATATATAAAATCAGGTTTAGTAAAATATGTAAATATGGGTAAAGATGCGCAATTAACAATTGCTGAAAAACGAAATATTGGAGTTCAACATAGTAGTAATTCATATATTATACATATGGATGATGACGATTATTATCCTCCGGAAAGTATATTAGCACGTGTTAAAATATTAATGAAATATCAAGCGTCTGGTATTGAATGTGTAGGATCTTCTTTATATGGAACATATAATTTAATAAGTGATACTTCATCAATGGCTTCAGATGGAATGATTTCGTTATCAGAAGCATCAATGGCATATACAAAGCGTTTTTGGGAACATCGACCATTTGATGGCGATTGTGTTCGAGGTGAGCATAAACCATTTATGGAAGGACGTTTAGATAAAATCATGGATATACCATATAGTTTTGTATTAATTGCATTTAACCACAAAAATAACTTTTCAGAAATGTATCGAAGTGATCATGGTAATCAAAATAATGATAAAAAATTAATTAAAATAGAAGATAAAGTGGCAAATTTTTATGATATGTGGGATATTGATACTCAGCTATTTATAGAAGAATTGCGAGGAACATTACTCTAAATGAAATCTATTAAAAAGTAGCAGAAATAACTTTTCCTAAATCATCATATTTAACAATATAAACTTTCTTTTTTATATTATTATTTTCACCTTCTGTTGATAAATCATCACTATCATATATTTGATAACGAAAATGTTCACCATATAGAACTCCATTTTTATAATTACGTTTTTCAATAAGTTTACCAAGATGATTGTAAAGTAAATATTCACCATCTAATTGATTTTCAGCATTTATGCTATATTTACAATGTACTTTATCAGAATTTTTGAAATAAATAGTTGCTAATCTTGTTTCAGTATCAAAATTATAAAGATTATATTGAGGTTTACCTTGTACATAAAGTATTTTTTCTTTCATAGAACCATCTTTATTATAAGTTTCTAAAAATCCATCAAGTAACCCACTTTTTTTATCACGATATGCTTTCATAAAAATTATTTTTTCTTCTTTATTTTTTTTCTTTTCATTTTTATCTTTACGACTTTTCTTATCTTTTGGATAATATACAATTTCCTCAATTACATTTGAAGAGAAACAATAATAGAAACAAGCAAACATAAGTAAAATAAATGATAAAAATATAAAATAATTTGATTTATTTTTAATGATGGAAAGCATTTTCTTAATTATAAAAATAAAAAATCATTTTTTAATTTTTTGTTAATAAATAATGATTTATTAACAAAAAAATGTTATTTAATAGCTGGAGGTTCATCTTTGAAATGTGGAACCGCTTCGGTTCCTTATGCCATAGTATCATATAAAAATTTACTTCCACCCATTAGTTTACGATTGAGTGAAGTACTTTGAATAAAAATATCATATTGTGGGAAATCAGTTGGTTTAATACGTTTATTTTCATCATATGTAATCAGATTAAGCATCTTTCTACACATATTTCCTTCAAAGAAATCACCACTACTCTTTTCACGAAGTACAATTTCTTTATTTTTTTGAATAAGTTCTGGTTTGGTAAAATGATAAAAACCTTTACCGCGTTCAAATGTAAGTCCATTGTTTGCTGAAAATGTCATAATATCTTCATCATTTGCTACATTAAGTACTTGGAAGCGTGATGGAGGTGATGGTTTTAATACAAAGTCTGATTCAGCAAGATTCTCAAGACCTGTACTTGTTGCTTTTCTTCCAACTCTTCCAGTAGAATGTGATGAAGAACGTTTATGAGCTTGATAATCAAAACGAGCTTCATTTTCAGCTTCTACTTCCTCAGTACTCTTTCTTCCAAGCATTACATCAAAAATTCTTAACATTCCGTGTGTTACACCACTATTAGAAACTTTAAGTTCATTTTCATAATTTTCAAGCCGCTCACTACCCATTTGTTTATAACAAATTGCCATCATCATAGATGGAATCATTGTAAATTGGTCCAAATAAAGGTGATAACCATTTGTTTCTTTTGCAATGGTTTTGAAAAACTCTTTTACTTTAGGATCATTTCCCCAACTAAGACAATGAACGGAATAAATGTTAATACCTTTGTCACGAACTTTACCAAGTTCAACACGCCAATCAAGATTGTTATATGTGCGTTCTTTGCTATGAGGAGGAGCATCTCCAATCATAATAAGTGATCGCATTGATTCAGAAGACCAATTAAGTGAAGGCACTTTATGAAGTACATATTCATAACATTCTTCCATACCTTCACCACTAATACATGTTGTAAAACCAATATCTTTACCAGTAATACAATGAGCTTGGTCAAGATGAGTCATAAAGTGAATAAGAGCACCTTCATCATTTGTAAAATCAATGGCTTTCCAAATATAACTAAAATTGTAATCTTCAAAAGCTACAAGTGAAATACGAACATTGGGAATATTTTTAAAAAGTTCTTTTACAATGGTTTGAATATTTTGTTTAACTTGACTAATACAACCACTCATTGAACCAGTTGTATCAAAAGCAAAACATATATCAAACTTTTTGTCATTAACTGATGTAGAAGTTGTTGAAATAACAGGTGTTTGAGCAACAGATGTTTGAACAACTTGTTCTTGAATCACCGATTCTGGTGTATTAACTACACCAATTGTTTGAAGAGTAATTTTCTTAGGACGACCCATTTTAAAATAATTAAATAAATGTTTTATTTAATTATAAATGTATTAATTCTTTTATATTAAAAATATTTTAAAAAAAATTATTTTTTCATATATTTTTCTTTTAAACTTTTATTTTGATGAATCGTAGCAATTTGAAATGCTTGTAAAAATTGTTGATAAGTACGACCTTCTAATAATGGTGCTAATTTATTATATAAATAGATTGGATCTACTGTCATTTTATCAAAATCAATAAATGTTGTTGGTATATTATATTTAACCATATTATAATTATAATTTGCCATAATTTTATGAAAAAAAGTAATTTGAGATTCATAATCAGAAGCATTCCATAAACCACCATTTTCTTCACCTAAATTAACACGAGAAGTAGCACATTTAGAATAATCACGAATTGGAATAATCACATTTTTAATTACTATATTATTTTTTTGAATAATGGATTCAATTTGGTCAATAAAACGTGGATTTTTTAATATTTTATGAGGTGAATCTATTAAACGTTCCATTCCAGAATTACATTTTTCTGAAATATCATTTTTAAAATTTTGCACATTATAACCAGTATCTAATCCAAGTAATGAAAAAATAAGGATTAAAAAAGTTGTTCCACAACGACCTGTTCCAGTTATTAATATTTTTTCTTGTTTATGATAAAACATTATTTTTTCTATTTATACTTTTTATAAAAAAAATAATATTTTTACCTAAAAATAAAATATAAGTTAAAATTATTTTTTTAATATATTTTTATATATTAAAGTAAAAAAAATGAATAAAGAAGATTTATTACCAATTGATTTTAAAGGAACATCATATCGTTTAACAAATAATTGGTACGATTTTATTCCACTTTCTTTAAATGAAAACCCAATTAAATATTTAGAAATCGGTACATTTTATGGAGCAAATATTATATCATGTACCAAAACATATGGTGCTCATCCTAAATCACTTTTATATGGTGTTGATCCATATTTAGATTATAATGAATATGATGAATATAAAGGTGAAATTACAAACATTTATGAAAGTATGAAAGAAAATCTTAATTTATTAAATCCTGAAGAAAAGCGTAAAATAACAATTTTTCGCGAATATTCATATGATAAAGTGCCTAAATTTATGAGTGATTATTTTGATATTATATATATTGATGGAAATCATTTACCAGAATATGTATTAGAAGATGCTGCATTATCTTTCCGAAAGTTAAAGGTTGGAGGATATATGATATTTGATGATTATGGATGGGATGGTGAAAATGGAACAAAGCGCGGAATTGATGCTTTTTTACATGCTTTTAAAGAGCGAATTCAAATATTAGGAGGTCGTGAAACACAAGTTTTTATAAAACGGATTAAATAAATTTATAATATTTTTATATAATATTTATTATCTAATTATCAACATCAAGATGAATACACATTTCTAAATATTGAATATATGGAAGTGAAGGAATATGTTTCTTAAAATATTTTAATATTTCTTTTTCAATTCTCCTACAAATATCATACTCCGAATCTTCTTCGTACATTTTAGAAAATACGCGAGTATGAAATAAAATATCACTAATTGTTTCGCGTAATTCAGGAATATCTGAATCTGAACCGCTTTCTTCTTTTAATCTTTTATAGATTGTATAAGGTGTTTCAAATCCTTTATCTACATCTAAAAATTCACTTTCATCATATAGCTTTTCAAAAAAATATTTTGAACTTTGAAGAAAATCTTCATCACTATATGGAATAGTATCACTTAAATCAGTCATTACATATTTAATATAAATATTTTTAAGAAAAGAAGCAAAATGAGTTTCCATTTTATTTATTTTTTATAATATGAATTATTATAATAATTTAATATTATAATAATAAAATCAATTTTTTATATTTATTTACGATAAGATAATAAATTATCAATAATATTCTTTTATATAAAGAAATTTATTAAATTCAGATGATACATTATTTCGCAAATAGTTAAAAAGTGATAATTGAATACTATCAAATACAACGCAATACCGTTTTGTAAATCGCCGTTTTGAAAATAGTGGTAAATATAGTAAAATATCGAGTACTGCTTCACGAAAATCACGAATTTCATCATCTTCATTATTATGAATAAAATCTTTAAGTACCACATTAGGATCTTCATCTTTATACATTTCATCAAATTCTGCTTTCGCTTTCATAACTTTATCATATTCACAATGTACACATCCTTGATTATAGGTTGTACAATTATGGTTCTTTGGGTCTAATTTTTTAAAAAATGTTTGTGAAGCTTCAATAAATTCTGTGTCACTAATTGTTATTTCTTCGTTAAGATCAAATAAACAAGCTTTAATATACATTTTCTTTAATAAAGGTATAAAATGATTAATTTGATCCATTTTTTTTGTTTTTAATTTATAATACTATTTAATCATCATATATAATTATGATTATTAAAAATCATTTTTTTAAATTATTTTTGATTTACGATATTCGTAAAATTTTATATCATTGCGATAATCATACAAATAATACATACTATAATTAGTATCCATATAATATACATATTTATACCAAAACGAATATTTAATACATATTTTGTTTTCATACCATTATTATTTTCAACATTATTTTCAATATTATTTTCAATATTATTTTCAATATTATTTTCAATATTATTTTCAATATTATTAACTAAAATATTTTTTTTGATAATATTATTTTCAATATCATCATTTAATATATTGTTATCTTCATAAAAAGAATCAATATCATTAAAAGATTTATATTTTTTAAGTTGAATATTCACAAATGGATATTTATTAGCAATTTTCATAAATAATTTTTATTTATATATTATCAATATTTATATATTTATATATATTTATTGATATTTATATATTTAATAAAAATAATTTCATTTTTTAATTACATATTATTTACAATATCGTAAATCATATTTTTTACCATATTTGTAATAATATAACGTTCTAGATTTACATGATTAATTTTAGAAGTATGTTCTTTTTTTATTTCTTTCTTTTGAATCAAATCTTGTTTTGCACTTTCAGATAAACGACTATATGTTCGATAACTAATAAAAGCTGGATCTTTTTTTTGAACAAATTTACGTACATGTTCCCAATGTGTAAAATGAGATTTATAGCTTCTACACGGTCTTAAACATTGTTTGTGAAAAATACACATATTTTATAATTATATTTAATTATAAATAATCTTTTATTTATATTTATAATATTTTCTTTATATACTTTTATATAAAAAAATCATTTTTTATTTAATTTTTAATTAAATTAAACATCAATACAAATGACTTTGTAAGGACTAATTTGTTCCATTTTTTGATAATATTTTGCTTTATCACATTTACTTGAAATATATACTGATTCGTTGTCTTTTTCTTCTGAATTTTTCATTTGAAACTCATAATTAAGTTTATTACATTTCATAATACGTGAAACATTTACAATAGTTCCAGTTTTATTATATTCATAAACCATATTTCGTGCAAAGTGAACACAAGTTAAGCAGTTACGTACACTCATTTTAGTATAGTATTTTTATAATTATCTTATAAAATTAAATTCTATTTTTATAAAAATTAAATCAATTTTTTACATAAATATAGGTATTATAGGTGTTTGCCCAATTTATATAGAAAACGATTGAAAAGATTCTTCAAATTCAATCATATGAATTATATGAATTATATTTGTTAATTGTCCTGATAAATAATGGTTATGATAATTACTTATATAAAGTATATTATCAAATAATTCTTCATGTTTGTGAGGTTCATCATTAATTCGAATGAATATGTATGCTTTACAATACATAAATAAATCTTCATCTAAAATATCATCAGTCATCATTGTTCTTTGAAGAATATGATGAGCAGATTCTAGCATATCGTGATTTTGAAGTATATAATATGAATGAAAAATATAAGATAAATCAATAATATTGTGAAAATTTAAAAATTTTTGAATATCGTTTATTGTTAAATAAAAATCATCATCAAACATTTCAAAAAAAGAGAGTAATGTAAATAATAGTTTTTTAATTTCAAAATATTTAGATTTTACAATTTCAAGATTATCATTATCTATATTCATATGTGATGAATTGTCTTGATAGAATTCATTCATTTTTATTTACGTTATATTTTATAATTTACTATTTTAAATATAAGATTTATATATAAAATAAATCATTTTTTAAGATGAGATTTATAGTGTAAGAGTAGTGAAAGCTTCTTCAAATTCAATCATTTCAATCATATTTTTATTACTATTTTTACAATAAGAATCATAATATTCACTTAAATCTAACATATTTCTAATAAAATCATCATGTTCCATTAATGAATAATATGAATTTACAAAAATAAATGCCGAAATATATATATTTGCTTCATCAACAGATAAATTATGTAATCCAGTGATATATACGTCTCTATATTTTTCAAGAATTTCTTCAGCAGTTAAAAGTAATGATTTTTTATTACAATACCAATAATCGTGATAAATGATTACTAAATTCATAATATTTTGAATATTAAGAAAAAGAGCTTTATTTTTAACATTTAAGTTTAAACGTTGTGTATTTACATAATTTGTTAACAAATCATGAATTATTTTTTTAGAAGCAAAATATTTAGATTTAAAAGTATTAAATCTCATATCAAAATCATCTTCATCTGAATAAAATTCTGACATTTTTAAATAAAATTGATTTACGGTGTATTTATATTATAGAATGATAAAAGATAAATATTATATATAAAAAAATCATTTTTTTATTTTTAAGCACTCATCATATTTGACGAGGTATTTTTATTAACTTTTTGTATAATATCCCAATTATCATTAAAATATAGATAAACCAATCCTTGAGTATAATTATCACCTAAATCACGTTGTAATATACTTTTTTTGAAATAACTTTGTTCAAATAAAATAAGTGGATTATTATATAATATTTGAAATTGAGGATGATTTTGATGTATGTAAATATATAATTTATAATTAATTTCATTTGCTACACTAACATTTGATATACTTTTTATATGATTCGTTAAATAAGATACAAATGGTGGTAATATTTGTTCAAAAAACGTAGTACATTTAATGGGAACAATTAAGGTACAAATATTCATACATATATCTAAAGAGAGCACAAGTAATGGAACTGTATTATTTTTACCATAATTAAAGAGTAATGTTCTGTTTAATGGATATAAGGTATTTAATTGAAAAAGAGGATTTATTTTTTTTATTTCTTCATTCCATTTTTTAGAAAAAGATGATTGAGTGTTTAATAAATCTTCATTTTTTATAATAATAAAATCACCAAATGTTTCTATTTGAGGATTCATTTTAATCTTTTATTTTTAATCTTTTATATTTTATTTTTTATTTTCTTAAATAAAAGAAATAAAAAGTATAAAAAAAATAAACACATTAGAAGATAAAATTATAAAAATATATAATATTAAAGTATAGAATACAAAAAAATGTCATTTAGTGTAAGTGTTGACAAATCAAACGTTGTAAATAATGAAGCTTATACAATTACTACAACATCATCTACTACTCTTCACAGTGTAGATGTGTATATGAATCAACAATATTATGATAAACGTGTTTGTTCATTCCCATCTAATTCTTTTTCTTTATCAGATGATGGAATACTTTTTTTTTATTATTTTGATTTATATCGTTCTGTTACAGTAACTTTAAATGGAAATTTAAGTTCAATTCGTATTAATGACCAAACACCTGGTGGAGGTGGGTCTTATGTAGTAGACCCAATTGGAGGTAGTAGTCAAACATTAAATTTAGGTACTCCGTTATATATGACAGTATATAATAATTATTTATATATATTACAAGAAACAGAAGGATATCAAATATTAAGATACAATTTATTTGGAACCCCTGTCACACAAGATCTTTCATCAGAAGGTATAACAATATGTAATTATATTGTTTCACAATGTCGTGCTGAAAGTAAATTTACTTTTGGTAGTAATGGAATTTGTTATTTAACAAATGGTATTTATGACGGAATACAATATTATACTACTTTAATGATGATAAATATTAATACTGGTTATACACAAGTATTTTCAGCTTCAGATGTACCATCATCATATCCAGCAATCGCAATGGATTCAAATAATTATATTTATTTACCAAATGTAAGTGAACGGAAAATTGAAAAAATTGAATTACGATATAATGGTACTTATTATAATGCTTCATTTGCACCTGTTGCTTATAATTTAAGTCAATTAGATAATTTAGTAAATATTTATATTGATCCATTTGATGTAATATATATTACTCAATATGATGGAACATCAAGTACAATTAAAAGATATAAATTTGTAAGTTCGTATTGTCATCTTATTTCTGAAACATTATATCAAGCAAATATTAGTAATGCTGGTACAATTCAATATTCACCAAATAATGAAATGTTATATATATTAAATAAAACAAATAATAGTATATATCAATATACTCCATCTTTTGATACATCATTCCAATACTTTTATTCACCAACAAATATTACTTTAATAGGTAATTTAGCAAATGGTAGTCGTTTAATTGATTTATTAAAGATAACTCAAAATTTTATTGTAAATAATATGCCAGAAACACATAATCCAAGATATCAAGAAAATGGAGATTCTTCTTATAATGATACAAATACAAAAACAAATCGTAGTGAATATATGAAAGAATTATTATTTTATAAAAATGGTAATTTAGTAACGGATACAAGTACTTATATAAATCAACGTCATCTCAATATTTATCAAAATATTACTTTTGAAAATCCTTCAAATACATGTGGTGATGTTTATGCATTAAATGATATAAATATTGTATGTGCTGGTTCAAATGTAAATAATCAATTATATTTAATCAATGATTCAACTTGTCGTAATGCTGTAAATGGAATTACTCCATATGATATTTATATTAATAGATTAAAGCAAATTTATGTATTACATTTATCAAGTGGAAGTTATTATGTAGCAAAATATGATAACTTTTTAAACTTTATTTCACAATTTAGTGTTGAATATGATAGTGAATCTAGTATAATTCCACAAAATATTTGTGTAGATATAAGTGGAAATGTATATGTAAATTATGATATGAAACTTAAAAAATATAATTCATCTGGAACATTTTTAAGTGAAGTAACTTATGGAAGTGGAAATGTATCTGAAAGAAAGTGTAATATAGATAAAATGAATGAATATATTTATATTTCAGATAATTCATTTATGGGATTTTATGAATACCCACTTTCTTTAGCTTCAGTAACACAAATTACATTAACATCACCTCCATCAAATATTAGTAGTTTTGATATTGATATTTATAATAATTTCCATATAATGGATAATAATAATTATAATATGGATTATATTTATACAAATAATGGAACACTTTTCCAAGAAATGAGTATAAATAATCCTGTTGGATTTAGTAATTCTTATAAAATGCGTATTTATGATCATCTTAAAATCTTTTATTTATCTTCTTTTTATTTATATTTAACTTACACATATTACAGAGATAATTATGATTTTTATACATATGTAGATATTAGTGATACTGAAAGTGGAAATGTAACCATTAGTTCAACTGTTTCTTTCTTAGATGGAAATAATAAAAGTGCTTCTTATATTTATCGTAATCATACTTATAATGTTAATACATCATCTACAAATATATCTGGAAATAAAAATCGTATAGCATTAAATTCAACCACAGATAATAATGGAAATGCTATATTACCTGAAACGATTATATGGAAAAAAGATGGTATTATAAAAAAAGAGTCAATACGAGAAAATCAAAAAATATTAGGAATCAATGGTATTGAAAGACCAGTTGCTATTTCAATAGATAATGATAATTATTTATATGTATTAAATGATTATACTGATACAGTAGATGTATATAATACAGCTACTTTAACAAGTACAAATTATCCAATTGTAAAATCTATTAATTTATACAATAATGAAGATTCATTACGTGATTTATTTGTAGATAGTAATAAAAACGTATATGTATTATTTTATGATGATAAAGAAATAGATGAATATATATTACGAAAATATAACTCTTCTGGTCTTTTATTACTTACATTAGGTCCTTTTGATAGTCCAAATAGTATTTATGTTGATAATTTATCTAAGATATATATTGCGGATAGTGGTAATGATGAGGTAATACGTTATGATTCATCTGGAAATGAATTAAATCGTTTTTCATTTAATAATCCTCGTGGTATTGCGGTTGATTCATTTTATAATATTTATATATCAAATGATAGTACTGTTTATAAATATGATTTTGAATTTAATTTACTTGTTGACCCTTATTTAAGTGGATATAATAGTATAGAAGATATGTATATAGATGGTTCTAATAATTTATTTATTACGGATCAAGATGATAATAAAGTAGATAAATATAATTCTTCTGGAGTTCTTCAATTTTCAATTACTCAAAATCTTCAATCGCCACGTTGTACTGTAGTTGATAGTAGTAACAATATTTATATAGCAAATTATGATGATAATAGTATATTTAAATTTAATTCAACTGGTACAAATATAGAAGCAACATTTAAAAGTCGTTTATCATTTGAACATAATATTGCGATTGATGGAAGTGGAAATATATATATTATGGATGAAAATTATGTATATAAATTTAATACTTCATATAATATTGTAAAATCATATAAAATATCAAATGATGGTGATACACGTTATATTATATGTGACCGAACAAATAGTTTGTTATATGTAGCATATTATGATTATACAACTTCTACATCAAAAGTAATTAAATTAACTACAAATTTAACATATGTTCAAGAATATTTAATTCCATATAGTGGTTATTTGAATTTATTTTCAATTGCATTAGATAATTCAAATAATTTATATATAAGTTGTAATGATACTGGGTCATCTCAAATTAAAATTTATAACTTAGTTTCAGAAAGTGTTACAAATACAATTAATTTACCAGTAGATTTTACTCAAATTGTTGTAGATACATCCAATAGTAATACAATATATGCTTTAAATACTGAATATGGAATTCTTAATCGTTATCGTTATGATGGAGTATCATCTTATGTAGAAACAACAGTATTTTCAACTGTATTAAATAAAATTAGTATTGGTATTGATTCAGATTATTTATATGTAGGTACATATTTACAAACACCTGATGATTATATGACAGATGAAGAAGCAAGAGGAAATAATAAAGTATATAAATATACATTAGCATCGGATGCATACACGGAAACTTTTGCTTATGATTCTTATAAACCAGATTCAATTGGTGTTTATAATAGTAATGTATATATATTAGAAAATCCAAATGCTGAATATATAAGAATATTACAAAATAATACTCAAAATGTTATTAAAATATGAAATAGACAAAATTATGAAGAATTTATTTGTGTGGATAGTAATGGAAATATATATGTTCAAAATGATACAGATGGAGATAATTTAATTAAATATGATTCATCTGGTAATAAAGTAGATACTTTTGATATTCTTTTTGTACGAACAATGTGCGTTGATAGTGATGATAACATTTATGTTTCTTCGGAACGTTATATTTATGAAGAAGAACGTAATCCACAAACTTATATAAAGATTCAAAAATATAATTCTTCAGGAACTCTTCTTGGAACTATTGAAAATGAAGTATCAATCAATGATCAATATACTTACATTAATTATCCTTTAAGAGATAGAATTTATGGTCTAACTTGTGATGACACTTATTTATATGTATCCATGAATTATAGTCCAATTATTCGTTTTAATAAAAGTACATTAACACTTGATTATAATTATAATTTAACAGGAATTTCTGATCCAAGATATTTACTCTTTAAAAATAATTATATGTATATTTCAAATTATGATTATCAAGTTACAAAATATCAACTTACAACTACAAATGGTACATTTATTGCAGCATTAAATAGTGGTCTAAACTGTCAGCAATTTGGTGTAGATAGTACTGGTAAAATATATATTCCAATTAATGATAAAATTCTCTTATATCAAAGTGATATGACAAGTATTTATTCATGTGTTCTTTCATATGATACAGATTATGTATTTATTGGACCATCTAATCAAATATATGTTACGGATGATGAGGGTTCCGTATCTGTATATAATCAAAATATAAGTAATGGATATTCTACTTATTATGATGCTACTGAAGATGGTGATTATGAAATTGAAGTACATTATTATGATTATACATATAGAGAAAATTATACTGTAACAATTGGACCATCACCAGATCCGGAAACATATATTGAATATTTACAGCGAATTGATTTAGAAATGATTCCATATTATTTATATGATGCTGTATTATCTCGTAATGAATCTCAAATTATAGCATTGTTTAAAACACATAGACCTATTGTATCTAAATTAGTCAATTTCTATCAAAAGATGAAAACTTCTCATGAAAATCCTAAAAAACTTAATACAATATGTTCTTGTAATGTAAATTGGTATGCTAAAATACGATATGATGAAAATGAACCAAATGTACCCTATTTTGTTAAAAATAAAGATTTATACTTTATGTATTTATATTTATATAATAAAACAGTATATTTAAATATGTATTATTTAATTGAAGTCGCTCAAAAATATTATAGAAGACTTCTTTTAGCACAACGTGCTATTAACTTTAATCAAGATACTACACCCTATTATTCATTAGATTCATCCATATATAATAATTATTTATTATTAAATTATGTAAATTCATTTTTTAATGTAAATGCATATACATATTAAAATAAAAAAAGAAAATTTAAAAAAAAAGAAAATTTAAAAAAAAAGAAAAAAGTGATTTTTCTATTTTTTATTTTACTATTTATATTTCTTCAAAAATAGTAAAAATAAAGATACTTTTTATAAAAAAATATTTTTATAAATAAAATGAGCATTAAAATTAAAGAATCATCATCTAAAAATAGTAAGTCACTTGTATATTATTCAAAATATATTGAATTACTACTCAATGAAAAATACAATTGGTATACAATATCTATTCAAAAAAAGTTTGCTGAAAGTAATAAAAATCTTCACAAAGTGATTGATACATTAATAAAAAATCGTAATTATGAAGTCAGTGGGTATGATTTAATGCTTATGATTCAAGAATCAAACAAAAGTAATAAAGAAAGTGAAGAGTTTTTACTCAAAATTTTTAGAAATATAAAAGAAAAAGTACATGATAGTCTTTATCTTTTTGATTATACTTTTGATTATGAAGAAGATCATCAACATCATATTTATAATGATATGTTTATTGAACAAGAATATAATCATCATTCCTTACTCATGCTTGCTACAAAATTTAACTATACTAAAATTGCTAAATTTCTTCTTTCTTACTCTATGATTAATATTAAAGTTGAAGCATATAATCAATATAAAAAAGGTTATAATAATGTACATACTTATGCGCTTGAAAATAAAAATTATGATTTACTAAGTACTCTTCTTAAACGTGATTCTGAACTTTTTTGGAAATATATGCGTCATACACCCATTTCTCTTTATGAATCAATTGAAGATAAATCATGTATACTAATTGATAGTATTGTGACAAATCATATTAGTGAATTTAATAAAAATGAAATTTATATGGAATTGGCAATGGGATTGAATCAAAATGCGGTAATTAAACTCATTGAATATGGAGAAATCAATCCATTTTATATTGATAAAGCAAGTGGAAATAATGCACTTATTTCAGCAACATTTACAAAAAATGCAGCGCTTTTTGAAAAGCTTATGGAAATAGCACCACTTTGGTATGTAATACATAAAAATAGTGATGGAAAAGGAGCAATGGATTATTTAAATCCTAAATCTAAAAAAGTAATTAATAATTATATGATTGATCGGCTTCATAACTTTATTAAGATTCATACTGAAAAACCGAAAATAATTATTATGAATGGAAAAGATACTATTTATATCAATCCAGTAGGAACCCCTTTGGTTCCTACTCTACCTCCTGCTTAATATATAATTATTCTTCATTTTTTTAACAAATTATTATTTCTCCATTACAAAAAACAAATTATTTTTTAAACAAATTATTTTTTTTTATATTAAATAATTGTTTTCCGAACAATGTTTTGAAACAATTATTTGAAAACATATAACTTACTTCTTAATAAAAATAATTGAAAAAATATTATTCAAAACATTGTTCGGAAAGCAAGAAGTATTTTATGATTTTATGATTTTATGATTTTATTATTTAATAAATTTAAACCGATTGTGAGCATGTGGGACAATTTGCACAACATTGGCAATCAGGTGGACAAGTACATGTTGGTGATGTTGGTGTTGTATTATTATTAAAAACAACATATACACTTTGATTTGTTGTATTTGGTGTTGTTAAAGTAATTGTACTATTATTACTATTTGCAGCATAATTTTTTAAAGCACTTAATACAGAGGATGGTGTAGCAGATGGATTTGATAATAAATATAATGCGGCTGCTCCAGCAACATGTGGTGCTGAAAAAGATGTTCCAGATAATGTTGCTGTTCTATTTCTTAAATAAGTACTTAATATTGAAACACCAGGTGCTAATATATCAACAACAGGACCATAATTAGACCAATTTGGCATAGTATTTGTATTACTATAAGCACCTACAGTAATTGCTTCAGTAACATGTGCTGGTGTATAATAAATAGCATTATTACCGCTATTACCTGAAGCAATGGTTACTGTAATATTATTTTGAATAGCATTTAATACAGCATTATCTAAAATATTATATGAAGAAGAACCAGTAAAACCACCAACGCTTAAATTTATTACAACTTTATTTTGAACAGATGGATTTGATTGTTTCCATTGAATAACTCTGTTTATACCGGCAATTATTGAAGAAAAAGATCCACTACCAGATTTATTCATTACTTTATAACTATGAATACGAGCACCAGGAACAACACCAACAACATCACTACTATTATCACGAGCAGCAATAATACCAGCAACAGCAGTTCCGTGACCATTTAAATCATCTACATTTTTTTCAGTAGTTACAAAAGATAATGATTCAACAACATTTAAATCAGGATGATTTTTTAAAACACCTGTATCTAAAACAAATATATCAATATCTTTATTATTACCACTACCAATATTAGCAGTTGAATCACTATTTGTAGTACCAATACGATTAATCCCCCAAGGGATAGTTTGAACACAAGTTTTAATTTCTAAATCAGGAACAATGGAATCAATTACATTTTTATATTTTGTTTGAATGCGATTTAATGCATAAGGTGAAATATGGGTTGAAAATCCTTTAAATGTATGACTATAAGAATGTTTTACAGGTAATCCTTCAAAACGACTCATTAAACCTATCATTTTGGTATGGTCAGGAAGATTTTCTTTGAAACAAATAATATGTCCGACTTGTTTTGCTACTTTTTCAACTGGAAAAGACATATTTATTTTTTATTTATACTATTATAAAATTAGATATATTAAATTATTTATTAAAAAATAATATTTTTATAAAAAAACTAAAAAAATGATTTATAAATTAAATATAAAAGAGTTTATAATATTAATTATTAATATATAAAAATGGAACATATTAAAATGAATTTTGATGCTATTTATCAATCACCATTATCATGTAAATTAATGGGATTATTAATTCTTAAAAACTTTGGAATTGGTATTTATAAAGGTATTATAAATTTTAAAACACATGAAAGACCAGTAACACAATTTATTGATAATATTATTTCGTATTCATTATGGGGATGTATTGAAGCATTTTTTTGGCCATTTGCTCTTCCATATATGATTACATATGAACTTGATAAAGTAGCTAATTATATGATGGGAAAGAAATAAAAAGAGATTAATTTTACAATTATTTTTATTTATAAAATTATAATTTTATAAATATTTTATTTTTATATAATTATTTTAATCTTCATCTTCACTTTCACTATTTTTAGTATCTTTATTAATTTTAACAAATTCTTCTTTTCGTACACCTAATATATAAAAATTATCTTTTTTAATTAATATTTCTTCAACATCACGTTCATTTAACATATCCACAATTTCAATATATACTCTTGTAATATCTTTAATATAAGTTATATGTTTCTTTAATTTTTTAATATATTCTTCATCAGTACTATTCACAATTAATCGTACATTATCTGTTGGATGTAATTTTGCTTCTTTTCGCATTTTTTGAAATGTAGTTGCTACATTTTTCATTTCATATAATTCTTCTAATTGTGTATTACTTTGAATATATACTTTAATAATATAATCCGCTTTATTAATAATCACAAATTCATTACTCTTTTCGACATCTTCTTTTCGTATAATTGTTACTAAATCATTGATTATAAATTGCTCATCTTTATTTACATAATACATACTTTTATTTTCATAAATAGATTGTAATTCTTCTTGATTCATATATTCCATAAATTTTTTAAAATCATTTAATTTATTTTTAAGTGTAGTACCACATTTTTTAAAATCCAATTTATATTCGTACATATATTTTATTTCCTCTTCTTTTAATTCATCATTATAATCAATTTTTAAATCAATAATATTACATTCACTTTCTAATATTGAACTACACATATCATTTATATTATCATCATCTCCATTTTTGTTAAAATAATCAAAAATATATTTTACATACTCTGAATTTTTATTTACAAATTTAATTTCAACTTTACTTAATGGACGTTTTAAAGATATATTATGTTTAATTCGTACATTATGAATCTCTTCAACAACTTCTTTAATCACTTCAATTACTTTAACATCATTTAAATCAATGTCATTTAAAATAAATGGTTTTAGCTCTTTAAATTTATCTAAATGAATGGATTCATATTTTAATCCACGCCATATTGTTTGTACATTCACTTTTTGTCGTATATCTTCATCAAATAAGATTTGATTTTGTGATTCACTGAAAAATGGTAATATTGGTGCTAATACAAGTAAAACACGTTTTAATACATTGTATAATGTATAAAGTCCATATACTTGAGCAATTTCACCATTTTTACCTTTTATATCATTCCGATTTAATTTAATATATACATTATTTAAATCTTCAATATAATTTTGTACAAGTAGTCCAATTTTATCTAAATAATATTTTTGATAACACATTTGTAATTCATTTATAAATAGATTTGTTTTATATTGAATCCAAGAATTTAATTCTTTATTCATATTTGTTTCATAATAATAACAATGATAATAAACACTCTTTTTAACATATTGTTTTAAAACACGTGTTTCTTTCACATTTTCAAAATCAATTTGTTCACCAAAAAGCCTGTAATATTCAACGAAAAAGTTAACTGAATTTGAAAGTGGAATTAATACATTTTGTAATACTCCTTTTACACCATTTTCCATAAATCGTAATGGTTCACCTTTTACTGCTAATGATGTAAGTAAATAAAATCGTAAAGCATCACTTCCATATTTATTTACCACTTCCATTGGATCCGGATAATTTTTAAGACGTTTACTCATCTTCTTCCCATCTGCTGCTAATACTAAACCATTGACAATTACACTTTCATATGGGCTACGATCTTCTAAAGCTATTCCTAATACAAGAAGTGTATAAAACCAACCACGTGTTTGATCTAATCCTTCTGCAATAAATTGAGCAGGATAACCTGTTGTAGGTGAAGCATATGGAACAGATCCTGATTCAAACCAACAATCAAAAATTTCAGGTACTCTTTTATAACTTTTTCCATTAACTTCAATTACAATATTATCAATAACGTCTCGGTGTAAATCATTAATAGTTAATCCTGTTAACTCTTCCAAATGCTCTTTACTATAAACTATCAAAATATTATTATCTTCAGATTTCCAAATAGGAAGAGGTGTTCCCCAATATCTGTTTCTACTAATACACCAATCACGTGTTCCATTTAACCATTGAGCAAAACGACCACTTCCAACATAATCTGGATACCAATACACCGATTTATTTAACTCTTTCATACGCTCTTTAATAGGTTCCACGTTTAAAAACCATGATTTCACAGCACGGTAAATAAGAGGAGTATCTGAACGCCAACAAAAAGGATATGAATGATTATATTGGAATTCAGTAAGTAATAAATTGCGTTCTTTTAAATTTTTAATCACTTTTCCATTTAAATCTTTATAAAAAGTACCTTTATTACATATAATATTATCACCATCATCAAAACAATCATATTTAGTATAACCATTTTCATCTAAATGGTCATATAATATATTATCTTTACGAACAATTTCATTTTTAAGTATTACATTATAATCTTCTTCACCAAAAGTTGGAGCAATATGAACGAATCCTGTACCGCTATCATTTGTTACAAATGAATCACCATATGTTTTATATAGTTTATTGATATCTGGGAAATAATGATCTTTATCTTTAAATAAAATTCCAGATACATCAAACAATCTATCATATTGAATTCCAATTAAATCTTTACCAGAAATTTCTTCTAAAATAGTAATAGTATCTTCTTTTATTTTTAATTTTTCACAAATAAATGATAATCGCTCTTTAGATACATAATATTCATCATCATTATATTTAATTAATAGATAGACAAAATCAGGATTTAAAGCAATTACATAATTGGCAAAAAGTGTCCAAGGTGTTGTCGTCCATACTAAAATATAACGATTTTCTTTTAAACGCTCTTCTTTATTATATACTCTAAATTTAACAATAATTGTTCTATCAATTACATCTTGATAATTAGATGATGCTTCAAAGTTTGAAAGCGGTGTTGTACAAGCCAGTGAATAAGGCATTACTTTTGTACCTTGATAAATAAGACCTTTCTCATATAATTTCGCGAAAACAAACCACGTTTTACTCATAAATTCGACATCCGATGTTTTATAAGCATGTTCAAAATCAATCCATCGTCCAAGACGATTCATAATAACTTTCCATTCATTTGCACAACTCATAACAATTTCTTTACAAGCAGCATTATAATTCGTTAATCCCAACTCTTCAATTTGTTGTTTTGTTTTAATACCAAGCTTCTTCTCAATTTCATATTCAATGGGAAGTCCATGTTGATCCCAGCCAGCAATGCGTTGAACATATTTTCCATCCATTGTTGCCCAGCGTCCAATCGTATCTTTAATAAATCCAGCTAATATATGCCCATAATGGGGTAAACCGGTAGCAAAAGGAGGTCCATCATAAAATGTAAATGGAGTATCATTTTTAGATTCTTCTAAAGAGCGTTCAAAAACGCGTTCTTTATTCCAAAATTTTTGAATCTCTTCTTCAGATTTTACAAAATTATTTTTTTCACTCATTTTATAAATATGTTTATATTTATAAAAATGCTTTTATATTCATTTTTATTTATTTTTTTTATTTATAAATTTTTATATAATTCTTCGCATTTTTTTATTTCTTTACTTAATTTATAAATAAAATCTATTTCATACCCATTATATAATAATACTTTTGAATATAATAAATCTTTATTTAAATCTTTTGTAAAAGATATATTTTGAATATTATCATCTTTTTCAATATTATCAAAATTTTTATTTAATAAATAATTACATAATATTCTTTTTCTATATAATTTATTCATTTTTATATAAATATAATAAATATGTAATATTTATTTTACAAAAAAATAAACGCGTTATTCATTTATAATGCATTTTATATATAGAAAGCTTTATTTATAATACATTATTCATCTATAATGTATTTATAATACATTATTCATCTATAATGTATTTATAATACATTATTCATCTTTTTTATTTTCTTCTTCTACATTATTTGTTAATTCATTTGTTGTTTGAATAATTCCCATTTCAACATCTGCAATAGCATTTTCTCCACTTGCAATGGCATTATTTACAATTTTTGTTGTAACATTTTTTAGTTGTTCTTTTGAAACAGCCTTTTTCATTAAACCTTGAAATTTTGCTTTTGCATTTGAAACAACATTACTATTTACTATATTATTTAATTCTTCATGAATTCTTTCTTTTTGTTCATTTGCAATTTTTGAAACATTTTCTTCTACACGATTAACATGATCTTCAACTTCAGAAGCAACATTATTTACTGAATTATTTACAGCATTATTTACAGCATTTACATTATCACTAATTTTATTTGCTTTAGCCATTTGTAAAGCTTGAGTCATAGGTGGTATACGAGGTTGAACATAATTATTAGCAAATGGATTTGTTACAGGCGGTGATGTTGTACCATGTCTTTCAGCCATTTGTTGGACTAATGATTTTTCAGGTTTATTTTGACGTAATTTTTCAACAACTGATGTCACAATATGTGCTACTTTTTCTTCTTTACTTACTTTATATTCTTCAATAGGTTTAATATGTAATACTTCTGGTTTTTCAATATTTTCAAATTCTTTATTTTTTTTAAATTCTAATAATATGTGCATTGGAATTTCAGGTGATTGTTCTATTAATCGATCTAATTCACTACGACACATTTCTACTAAATCAGCACCATGATATTTTCTATTTTGGGGTGGTAATGAAAGTTCAGTAGCAATATTTCTTGCAAATTTACCATAAGATACTGAAGCAACACGGTGTGATTCCGTTAATTCATCAACACGAAAAAAACGAGCTAAAGTTCCTAATATACCTATAAAAATATTTACTCCACCAATAACCATAGGAACAAAAGGTTGATATGATGGTGGGAAAAGCGTTTGACTGAAACTAGCAGTACCGGTAATTGTGCTAAAAACAATAACTGGAACAGCAAAATAATAAGATGAACTGTTATAGTAACGAAAAGCGCGATTGTGAAGAAGACGATATGAGGCGGCGGTTTCACCCCATTTTTTTAATAACTGAACTTCAGAATCATTCCATATTTTAACTCCAGTTTCTTCTTTTTTTTCTTCTTTTTTCTCTTTATCATTTACAGGAGAAATTGCTGGTGGCATTCTAATTTATAATTTATAATATTTTTAATATTTTTAATATTCTTTTACTATTATACTATTTTATTTTATTTTTCGCGAATTTTAATTATAATATTTATTTTTTAATATTTATTTTTTATAATAAAATTATTTTATTAATAATAATCATAATCATTTTTATCAATATTTATAGCTTTTGTACTATATTTATTTTCATTATATGATAAAATTGTACAATATCCATTATATTCAAGTAAATATGTGTAATATTTTGGAACTTTTGTATAAATATCTTTTTTTAATGTTTCATCATAATAAGAAGTAAAAGTAGTACTAATATTTGCTATTTTTAGACCTTCATAATGAAATATATTTAAATTATCTATTTGATTTCTATATTTATATGCAATTAATAATTTTTTTAAATCAGGTGTTCGATATGAACTTTCACATTTTAATGCATAATATAAATCATGTTTATCATAAATTATTTTAAAATATTTTTCATTACTATCAAATACTAAATCAAAGATTTCATTATTTAGACCATGAAACCTATAAATAGGTTTTTCTTTTGTATTATCTTTTATTTCTATAAGTTCATTATTTGTTAAAGTAGTCATTTTTTAATTAATCATTATATAATTAAATTATTATAAAATAATACTTTTATTATTTATAAAATAAATTTTTTATAAAAAAAATAAAACGTAAATCATTTTATAAAAAAAAAAATGATTTTTTTATATCTTATTTTGATTTATTTTTTTATAAAGTATATAAAAAATATATTATTTTATTAAGAAATATGGAAATAAATAATTTTTCTTTTCATCAAACTTTTGATGCCATTTTACCAAATGATATCATTATTAAAAGTTCTCATATATTATTTTCATTTTTATATAATGAAAAATATTTAGAATATTATACAGATAATTCTATTTACGGTACATTAAAAAAAAGTATTTTTAATATTCCTGTTGGAACACCTGTCAAAATGGTAATCGTAAATGAAAATATAGTTCATATATATTTCATCTTAAATTTTAAATTTTATTCAATTCCAATTGAACTTATAGAAGAAATGATAGAATAAAAATACAATAAACGTAAATAAAATGATATAATTATATAAAAAAATGATTTTTTTTTTAAATAATACATATTATAAAATTAAATATTATAAATGAAACACTATACAATATAATATTTAAAATGCAAATTTTAGAAGATTTTGATAAATGTCATCCAATTCCTCGTGAATTAGGAAAGTACAATTATATTTATGCTTCTGGAGGCACAAAAGATGAAGTATATCGTCATTTTGTATTACCGAAAGAAGTTTATGAAATCTATAAAGAAAAAGCAAAAGCGATTTATCGTTTTTCAGATACATTTGATAATCACCCATTTTGTTTTAGAAAGAAAGATCGTGTGAATATGATTGCTCCACTTGAAAATAGCTATGGATATAAAGTACTATTACTTACTTCATGTACATCATCAAATCCTGATAATCGTAATTGTGAACTTCGTAATAAACGAAAGATTCTTAAACAATTTACTACACCAGAACTTGATATAGTTGAAGAAGAAATAAAAAAAATGGATAATATTGAAGATGGGAAAGAGAGTAACGAATCTGATAACGAAGTTGAAGATGATGCGGATGATACTCCTCATTCTTAAAATAAAAAATTATTTTTAATTAAATATAATTAAAAATATTATATAAAAATAGTGTTATTATTATAAATTATAAACAAATGAAAAATTATTATATACGAGAAAAAAAAGGTAATAACTTTATTTATACAAATGCTAACGGAAAACCCATTAAAGATAAAAAAGTATTAGACCAAATTAAACATATTTATATTGCTCCTGCTTATCGTGATGTTAAAATTTACTTAAAAAGTGATTTATTAGCAACTGGTGTTGATGAAGCTGGTCGTACTCAATATATTTATTCTTCAAAATTTAAAATGAAACGTGAAGAGAAGAAATATTGTCAATTAATGAAAATTAGCTCTAAAATTCAAGAATTAAATAATCATATTGAACGCGATTTAGATTCTCGCAAATATACAAAAGAAAAGTTATGTGCTTTAGTAATTCGTATTATGAATGTTTGTAATTTTCGTGGTGGAAATAAATCAAATGAAAAATTATATAAACATCATGGTATTACAACACTTCATAAAAAACATATTGAATTTGGTTCAGGTAGTGCTATTATTGATTTTATAGGTAAAAAAGGTGTTCAAAATGTATGTGAAATTAAAAATCCTGAAATGATTCGTTTATTAAAAGATTTATATCGTCGTTCTACAAAAAGTGATCCTTATTTATTTCATATTAAAAACGAAGATGGAGAAGAGTTATCAGTAAACTTAAGTACTGTTAATGAATATTTAGCACCCTATGATATTACATCAAAAGATTTGCGAACTTGGAATGCAAATATTATATTTTTAAAGAATTTATATAAAGTTGTTCATTTATATCCAATGATGGTAAAAAAATTAAAAGAAAAAAATCGTAGTAGTGAAAAGAAATTATTAACAATACGAAAGAAAATTATAAGAAATGCGATTGAAAAAACAGCTCATGCATTACATAATACACCATCTATTTGTAAATCAAGTTATTTATTAAAATC
>VFQS010000211.1_pt1 | contig 75582 bp, 60 predicted proteins | sample 3512361 | NCBI WGS metagenome assembly VFQS01 (sample SAMN10412375, study PRJNA504923) | tailings metagenome | isolation source: Relicate 1 Philex TSF3 active mining | place: Philippines | reverse complement strand
ACCCATTTCTGACCCTATCTTTACTTTACTCCTTCTTCCTTCCACGTAACATCAGGCATTAAAACAACTATATTTTTGGAAAGTCTTGCGAAAAGCTTTTCCAAAAATATCTTGTGGCTCGTGTTGAGCGAAAAGCGTTCTATCTGTACAATATCAAATGCGTTCTACAGTTCTAGCTGTTGATTCAAATAGCTTAAAATTTTATGCAGTTGTCCTCCTCTAAGTAAAGTCATTATTTCTTCTGTGAAATGTTTTAATCGAGGATCAAATTCTACTAAATCTCTAACATATTCTTGTAACCCCCTTAAATCTCCTGCTTCTACTAATTCCAATAACTCCTTGATGATGTGATAGTCAGGAACGAAATTCGCGATCCTAGAAGTTTTTATAGATTTTGAGGACAAAATCATATCAGGTGTCGCATCATGATAGGTGTCCTCCAAACCTGAGCTAATAGGCGTTAAACTAACATACGCTGGCAAATTAATCTCTAACCAAAAATTACTCCCTTTGCCTAAGGTACTAGTGACATTTAGTTCTCCTCCCATGATAGCTACCAATTTCTGACTGATAGATAAGCCTAGCCCTGTCCCTGATTGCATATCGGCAGAATTACCCACCTGTTCAAAGGATTGAAATATCTTAGATAGGTTTTCAGAGGCAATGCCAATACCACTGTCGCTAATATCAAAGCGAATTTTGTCATTACTTATACTTTGGACAGTTAAGGATACAACTCCTTTCTGGGTGAATTTAATAGCATTGCCCATGAGGTTAAAGATAACTTGGCGCAGTCGTTTTGCGTCCCCATAGACTAATTTAGGAATTGTGCCAACTGACTGATAGACAATTTGGACTCCTTGGTTGCTTGCCTGCAATTTAAATGTATCAATGAGACTACTGAGCAAGCTATCTAAATGGAAGGGTTCATGATCAAGCTCTAATTTGCCAGCTTCAATTTTAGAGAGATCGAGAATGTCATTGATCAAAGAAAGTAAATGATTACCACTGCGTTGAATAATCTCCAATCCCTTTTGACGCTTAATGGGATCATCACTTTTCTTGAGTACCTGCGCGTAACCTAAAATTCCATTTAGAGGCGTTCTCAGTTCATGTGTCATATTCCTCAGAAACTGACTCTTGGCGCTATTAGCTCGTTCGGCTTCATCTTTAGCGATTTTGAGTTCAATTGTTCTCTCTTTGACTAGTTCCTCTAAATTTTGATTGAATTCTTTAAGCCGTGCATTCAGTTGCGCTAGCTTTTGCTGGCTTTCGGCAAGACTGATAATCGTGCTGTAGGATCTTAAGCTGGAAACTAGAGTAGTAAATAGTTTTTGGGCAGTGAGTTCAGTTTTAGACTTGTAGTCATTAATGTCATAGTTTAGGATGACCGAAGATTCAGGGAATTCTGATGGCTGACCTGTTCTGAGAATTATTCTTACTAATGAATTTTGTAAAACATCACGGATATATTTGATCGATTCTAATCCTGCATCGTTAGATTCCATAATCACATCTTGCAGAATGACAGCAATGTCAGGATGTTTTTCAACAATTTTGATGCCCTCAGCACCTGAAAAAGCCGAAAAAATCTCTAGTTCTTTGCCTGCAAACTTAAATCCATCTAGAGCTAATTTGGTTACTGCATGAACGGAAATATCATCGTCACAAATTAAAATTTTCCATACAGAGCGATGTTGTAAGGAGATTACTTCATGGATTCTTGGGGATTTGTGGTACTGATCGGTGATGGTAGGGTGATTGTCTGGTTCTTTATCTACACAAGATACCTCTTCGTCTTCTTCTAAGAAAATCAGTTCATCGGAATCTGTAGACATTGTGATTATTTGTGAATAATTTGGGGTCGCTAATGGGATTTAGGGTCTGAGAGGGATGTGGGCTAAAGGTTCGAGACTAGATGACTTGAGTAGGTTCAACCAATTGTTTTTTAGGTCTGTGCTATTTGGCTGAGAACGGCGTAAAGCGGCGAGTTCAGAGATTGCTTCATACCAGATACCTAGCTTGGAATATATATTTACTCTATCGATCGCTGTTGCTTTTTCCAATTTTGCAAGTATATTTTGCGCTGGTTTGATGCGTCGAATGATCCCTTCTGCAAACAAGTCTTCAGGGTCTCCACTTTCACATACTACGGAAACTAGCCATTTATAATCTTTGGCAATTTCTAGGGGATGTTGCTCAAACTGAACAGTCACAATACTAGGTGTGGTTGTTAGTGCTAATCTTTTGCGAGCAATTCCTTTTCCTTCTTGGTTTTCAAGGGTGAACTCGACGGCGATCGCGTTGGTTTTGGGAATATAAACAAAAAACTGTGGATGTGAGGAGAGTGTCAATCCAAATTTGTCAGGTGGCAGTAGGGGTGTAATCTCTTGCTCTACAGCATGTTTCTTCTCTTTATTATCCCTAGTATTTTTCTGTAGATCTCGATCAGTTAGACACTGTCCATCATTTCCTCGTCTACCACCACCAATTGTGGTAGTAGGTGCAGGATTGTTTACAGGGGGCTCGAAGGTTTGGGCGTTAGCACCTGTTATGAAAGTATTAAATGTAGTCATTTCCCAGATTGTGGCGCTTAGTAAAAGCGTACAGGGAAGGTAAAGTGGTTTGTAAAGCATATCCTTAATTCCTGATATTGATAACTGACAAAATACTTTTTAATCAGAAAACCGATAATTAAGCGAAAATTAAAAAAGTAATTTTTAAAACTACAAACATAAATATTTTACTATTTTACTATTTTTTATGGTGACACCAAAAGTGATTTCGTTGTTATATAGCTGCGGTCACTTGTGTTAGAACAAAAGCAAAACCCAAGAATAGGAAGGCGGCGCGAAGCGCCGCCTTCCTATTCTTGGGTTTTATAGTAAATTCAAATAAGATCTAGAGTGTGCGATTAGCATATTGTGCAACTAGAGAATCCAAAGATGTATCCTTATGAGCATAAGCTCTTCTCTTTTTGAGAGCCGCAAAGTCATGCTCAATCTTGTTAAAGTCAGGAGAATATTTCGGTAGAAATAAAACTGTATGTCCAGCAGCAGTGACCAAATCTTGAATCGCATTTTTGCGATGAAAGGGCGCATTATCCATGATGAGGGTGGAGTCCTGCGCTAATTCTTGGGAATAACCATTCCGATAACCACTGCTCAAAACATTGGGCATTGATACTATAGATAATTCAAATAAAAACTACAGCTTCGACTTCGCTCAGTTAGCTTACACCGAGGGCTGAGCGGAGTCGAAGCCACCTCTGCAAATTATTTAAAATAACTATACCTTGGATAATCATGGATGCTAACATCTGATTGCCACGGCGAGCAGCTATCAGGTTTTGCCTTGTTTCTCGTTTACCAGTAATTTCATCATAGAGTTTTTGTCCTCTTTTTGCCTAACCAGTTGATATGCTCTCCTAAACAGAACAATTTTTTGTCTAAGCAGTTGAAAGCTTCTGGGCTGGGCTTCAGTTCTGTAACGGAGAATCCAAGATGAATCGTTCGATTTCGAGAATCACGCGATTTTGACTGGCGGTAAGATGCTCATGGATTGCGGTTAATGCTTGATCAGAATTTCGTTGCACGATCGCTGCATATATTTGCCGATGTTCCGCACGAATTTCTAAGACTTGGAGATTTTGTTGGATGGTTTGGATTCGTAGGAGCGCCATCTTATCGAACAATTGATCGAGCAACAGTCCTAACCAAGGATTGCCTGAACATTCGGCGATCGCCCGATGAAATTGATAATCGATATGGAGGAGTTGATAGCTGGTCAGTTGATTGGGTTGTTGCGCGATCGCTTTTTCTGCTTGTTGGATAATTAATTCAACTTTGGCTAACTGCTCCGTCGTGGCATATTGACAAGCTTCTAAAACCGACTCCTGCTCTAGTGCTAAGCGACAGCGATATAAATGTCTAGCATCCTCAGTTGAGAAACTAATTACACGCAAATTACCATTTTTATCCGTAACTATCAGTTGTTCTTTTTGTAACTGTTGTAATGCTTCACGAATGGGAGTGCGACTAACTTGTAGCTTTTCTGCAATTTGTGTCTCCACTAAACGTGAGCCAGCCCCCAATTCTCCCGATAAGATTGATGCTCGCAATACTTGGTAGGTTTGCTCACGCAAAGACTGTGGACGCTGAATTGGAGCAGAGGAAGAAAACATTAGTTACAAAACTCCTGACAAAGAATTATAAAACAAGTATTGATGATGGTAAGGATGAGTAGGGTTTCACATCGCTTATTCTTACATATTTGATATTTGGTTCTACCAACTGGCAAATTCGTGCATACAGTATATTGTATACATAATATTCTTAAGTAGCTGGGCGCAACTAAGTATAAAACTTTACGCCCTATGGCACAGGCTACGCGTGCGCCATAGGGCGTGGATCTAGTTTTTATGATATCCAGCTACTTAGGTTGTGATGCAGAAAAAATTGTCCAAAGGAAAAATCTGAGCCATGATCGTAGCACCTCCAAGACTATCAATAAATGGCGATCGCCTTGATCGTCATCTTGCCGAACTTGCCGAAATCGGAAAACTGCCAAATGGAGGGGTCTGTCGGCTTGCCTTTTCCGATGAGGATATGCAGGCGCGATCGCTGATCAAAACTTGGATGCTAGAAGTAGGAATGTCGGTGCGAGTAGATGCAGCAGGAAATATCATTGGCACTTATGCAGGCAGGGAGTCAGGGTTAGGTGCATTGGCAACGGGTTCACACATTGATACAGTACCCGTAGGTGGTCGCTACGATGGCTGTCTAGGCGTTTTAGCAGGGCTGGAAGTAGCACGAGTATTTCAAGAAAATCAATTCCGATTGCGCCATCCTTTTGAAGTAATTGTTTTTTCCGATGAAGAAAATAGCGTAATTGGTTGCAAAGCGATCGCAGGTAACGCCTCTGCCAATCCTGAACTCTATCGCCGCAAAGATGGAACATCGATTCAGTCATGTTTAGCCAAAGTTGGTGGTGATTGGGAAGCTTTATCTACCGCCAAGCGCGATCGCACTGAAATTGCCACTTTTCTGGAATTGCATGTGGAACAGGGTGGTGTATTAGAAGCTCTCAATAAACAAATCGGTGTAGTCACAGGCATTGTCGGGCAATATCGCTTTATGGTAAAGATTGTCGGTCGCCCAAATCATGCAGGTACAACGCCAATGCATATGCGAAAAGATGCTCTTGTTGCCGCTTCCCAACTAGTTCTAGCAATCAATCGTTTGGGAAGTTCTGGTGGTGGCGATCAAGTGGCGACAGTGGGACATCTGACAGTTTCTCCCAATGCGACTAATGTTGTACCTGCTCTAGTTGATTTAAGCATTGATTTGCGTGACTTATCAGAAGAGAATTTGCAGTTTCTTATCGCTCAGATTGAAAAAGAAAGTCAAGAAATCTCTAAACAAACAGGGACAGAAATTACAATCACACAGAAGCTCCATGTTTTACCAACTCTATCTAAGCCCGAATTAATGGAAGCGATCGCCAAGGTATGTCAAGAACTTGACCTCAGTTACGATTATCTCCCCAGTCGGGCGGGGCACGATGCCCAAGAGATCGGACGCATCACTGATATGGGAATGATTTTTGTGCCAAGTCTTGCAGGCATCAGTCATTCTGAGGATGAATATACTTCGCCTGAACAATGCGCCCAAGGCGCAAATGTTTTATTACACACATTGCTAGCGATCGATCATCTATAGAGATGAGTGGTGGTACAAAGTACCACCACTCATCTCTATAGTCTAGGAGGTACTGGATCAGTAATTTCTGGTGGCTTCACTTGATTCATATTGTGTAATGTGACGGGATCTGACGCACGAAATCCAATTAGGCGATATTTTTTAGTATGGGTAGGTGCAATTTCTGGAGCCTCTACCCATTCATTGGTAACAATAAAGTCTTGGGAGGAACTTCCACTTAAGCCTGTTCCTACGGCAGTACCACGATTTTCACTAACACTCGATTTCGCCGCTTCATCCTTGGATGGTGATGGGGCGGAAGCGGAAGCTGGAGCCTCTTGGCTTCTTGATAATTTATCCTGCGCGATCGCAGCGCGTCGTTTAATAGGAACAAATTTTACTTCGATTAAGCCGAGATCAGGATTATTAACTCCACCATCGCGATCTAAGCCCGGATTACCTTCTTCTAAAACAATAAATTGCTTTGCGATCGCATAGGGTCTTTCTAAGGTAACGGAGCGATTGCAGATTAAACCATCAATAATTGGTACTCCATCGATTTTTATGCTCACTGCACTGGTGTAACTAGGTGAGTAAATTTCAATTTTGTAGGTTTCACGAATACCAACATTAATATAGCCCCTAGGATCAGCTCGCCGAATATTGCCATTTTGATTAATCGCGATCGCTACCAATGAGTTTTGAGAATTATAATTTCTTGGTGGGACTGAGGCTAAGGTTGTGGTATTGCCTGATTTAGAATGATCGTCAACTTGCTCATCACTTAGCCGATTTGGAATCACTGATGAATATCCCCAACGGGGATAGCCTACGAGCATGAAGCCACCAACTAATACCGAACCAATTAACAAGAGCCGTAGAGTTGATGAGGTAAACATATGAGAAGCCTCAAATTTCGATTACCTGCACTTTACACCAAGTGACTTAGCGATCTAGCGTGGTTACAAATTTAGTAACGAACTATAGCAATGTAAGGTTTGCTTAGGACATAAAACCCTTACATTGCTATACATTAGCCAAATGGCTAATGTATTTATCTATAAAAAAGTTTAGGTTGCCTCAGCTATAGGCTAATTAGAAAACCTATTGTTCTGTTGATTGAGCCAAGGTTTTAATTTTTTCTATCCCATTGATAATTTCTTCCAAAAGCAATTTAGCATTTTCAGGTAGTTCTAAATTTTTACTAGATTCCTCTAATATACTAGCTAGTTTCGCAATCTCTACAATGCCAAGTGCGGCACTAGAGCCTTTGATAAAGTGGGCTTCATGTTCTACTTGTGCATATTGTTTCTGAGAAATCGCGATCGCTAATTTGTCTAAATGCTCAGGCAATGAGCTAACAAAAGCCTGTAAAAGTTCTTTCCTAAAAGCGACATTACCGCCAGATATTTCCTCAAGGTATTCCCAATCTATCCCTACAGTAGATTCAGCATAATTATCGTCTTGATTTACATCATTATTAGAGCGTTCAGTATTCACTGAAGAGCTTTCAATATCAGAATTAACCTTGGTTGAATTTCGATTGGCAAATATCTGAACCCAATGAGCTAATTTTTTAGCTAAATCCTCTTTGTGTACTGGTTTACTCAGATAATCATCCATACCTGATTCTAAACAGCGATCGCGATCTTCCTGCATTGCATTAGCTGTAAGTGCAATGATAATAACCTTAGATTTCACGTAACTATCCTCTGCTTCTAAGGCTCTAATTTGACGGCTAGTACTATAACCATCCAAAATCGGCATTTGACAGTCCATTAAAATAACATCATACTGAATTTGAGAGAATAGGTCTAACACTTCCTGTCCATTTGCTGCAATATCAGCCTGATATCCTAAACTCTGAAGTTGATTAATAGCTACTTTTTGATTAACTAAACTATCCTCTGCAAGTAAAATTTTGAGGTTAGTGGGCAAGACTGGAGGAAGAATACATACAGGATAAAGGGGATTTTCAAAGACTAATTTTTGTTTGATGCCTGAAATTACATCGACTAAACAATTGAATAAGCGTATTTTTCGTACAGGCTTACATAAGTATTCTACAAATCCTATCTCAATCATGCGAGTAGCATCTCCCCCTCGATCAAGTGAAGTCAGCATAATTAAATGCGTATTCTTAAGATTTGAAGAGCTCTTAATTTGAAGCCCTAGATGCTCTCCATCAATTTCGGGCATTTGCATATCAAGTATGACAACATGATATGGATCGTTATTACTGACAGCATTTTCCATATGAGATAAAGCAAGAGTGGGTTGCTGAATTGTATCAACTCGCATTCCAAAACTAGTTATTTGATAGTAAAGAATATTGCAATTAGTAATACTGTCATCAACTACAAGCACTTTCAATCCTTCCAGAACTTCAGCACCAGTATTAAGGTGAGGGCAATCAAGTTGTTTCTGGAATGGAGTTGTAAACCAAAATGTTGATCCTTTATTCTCTTGGCTTTCTAAGTGGATTTCACCACCCATTAGCTCTACAATTTGCTTGCAGATCGCTAAACCTAAGCCAGTTCCTCCATATTGACGAGTGGTCGAAGCATCAACTTGGGTAAAAGGCTGAAATAGTTTTGCTTGGGCAGATAAAGGAATACCAATACCTGTATCAATTATCGCAAATTTTAAAACTGCATCACTCATAGATTCAGATTGAAGTGTAACTTCTATGGTGACTTCACCTTTAGATGTAAACTTGATCGCATTGTTAGTCAGATTAAGTAAAACTTGACGTAAACGACTGACATCGCCTCGCAAACATTTTGGTACATTGGGATGAATAAATGAAGCTAGTTCTATACCTTTGAAATAAGCTGATGGTGCAAGGATTTCCGTGATTTCTTCGATGCTGGTATCTAAATCAAAGTTAAGATTCTCTAATTGCATTTCACCTGCTTCTAATTTAGAAAAGTCTAGAATTTCGTTAATTAGATTTAATAGATGATCGCCACTAGAACGAATTGTGTTTGCAAAATCTCTCTGACGATTATCTAGATTAGTATCAAGTAGTAGACCAGTCATACCAATGACAGCATTCATTGGTGTGCGAATCTCATGACTCATCGTCGCTAAGAAAGAACTTTTTGCCATAGTAGCTTGCTCAGCTTCAGCACGGGCAAGCTCTAGTGCCACATTTTGCTCTTGCAAAAGTTTGAGTTGTTCTTTTTCTTGGGCAAGTAATCGTGACTGGGAGATTGCAATTCCAATTTGGTCAGCAAGCTGACTCAGGAGGTTAATTTCAAAGGATTCCCAATGTCTTGGAGTTGAACATTGATGAGCAATCAATAATCCCCATAGTTGTTCATTTTCAATAATGGGAACAACTAGATTAGCTTGCACTTGAAAACTTATCAAAAGTTCTTTGTGGCATTCACTGAGATCAGACTCTGCAACATTATCGATCGCTAATTTACGTCCTTTTTGATAGGTTTGCCAATATCCTGATTGAAAACAAGTATCTTGAATATCAGTATTCAGGGAGGATCTCCATTTAGAATTAAGCGCCTCGACTTCTACAGTTCCATTCCAATCAGGATAAAATCGGTAAATCATGACGCGGTCAGCTCTAATGAATTTACGAATTTCGCTTACGGAGGTATTCAGGATTTCTTTAAGATCTAGGGACTGACGAATACGTAGGGCAATATCAGAAAGTAATAGAGAGCGCCAGTTTTGCTTATGTAAATCTCTTTCGATTTTGCGTTTTTCCATGAACTGACCAATCTGTCTACTGATAGCGGTCAACACATTGAATAGTTCTGGGCTGGAATTTTGGTATTGACGACTAAACATCGTAATTACAGCTAAAACTGTCTCATTCTCACCATATATTGGAAAACTTAGTGCATAATTGATACCCACTTTTTTGACAACTTCAGATTTATAAAAATTAGAATATTGTTCAATCTCTATGCACTTAGCAGTTCCCTCTGCCCAAACAGAACCAATCAAACCCAATCCATATTCAATTGACATCTGTTGATGAGTTTGAATTAGTTCTATTGCATCAATAGTTGGTTTAGCATAACTTGTCATAACTTTTAAATTGCGCGGATAGTTACTCGTAAGCCAGAGTTCCGCAATATCCCAAGACAAATTTTCACATAGAGTCCTTAAGATGCGGATTGCCGAGCTGCTAAAGCTAGATGATTCTGCAAGAATCCGTGCAATTTGATTTTGGGTGTTTACCAGTTGTTCGCTCTGCTGGCGGTGAAGTTGCTCTTGTTCAGCTTCCTTTTGATAAGTAACATCTTTGGCAATAGCCAAAAAGCCTGTAATCTCCTTTTGCTCATTACGAATAGCTGTAACTGATAGTAAGACAGGAAGACGATCACCATTTTTACAAATATAAGTCCATTCTCTCTCAAATACATCTCCTAACCTTGCCTTAGCTCCAAACACCTCAAAGCTAGGTTCAATAGATTGATTTAATTCGACTGATAATTGATGTGAACTCTCGATGATTTCCTTAAGATCGTGGAAGATTTCAAGACTTTTACCAATTACCTCTGGGGTTCCATATCCCAGCATTGATTCTGCCCCTAAATTAAAAGATTGAATCAAACCTTGTAAGTCAGTGGAAATAATCGCCAAGTTAACACTATCTAAAATTGCCTGTTGTAGCACCGATACTTGCTTGGAGGAATCAAGAACAGATATAAGACGGTTCGCAGCTTCATTGTTTCGCCTTAACTCTAATTGGCTAATTACTAGACGACCAAGAGCTTCGAGTTGTTTAATCTGTATCGCTGTCAATTCACGTGACTGGCGATCAATTACGCACAAAGTCCCTAACGTAAAATTATCTGATGTCTTTAAAGGCACTCCAGCATAAAAGCGAATATTAGGCTCGTTAACCACTAATGGATTGTCTGCAAAACGTTGATCTTGTATTGCATCGGTCACATACAAAATTTCTTCATCAGCAACTACGTGAGCACAAAAAGAAATATCACGCGGTGTCTCTGATATATCAATCCCAATACGTGACTTAAACCACTGCCGATCGCGATCAATTAAAGATATCAAAGCGATCGGTGTGCCACAGATACTGGCAGCTAATTGGGTCAAGTCATCATATTCCTGCTCTGGCAGGGTATCAAGAATGTTGTATCGCTCAAGGGCATGTTGGCGATCGCTTTCGTTTATTGGTATTTGAGGCTTCTGCATAAAATCAACCCGAATGAAGCAAGCGAATAAACAAAAGATTTAAACTTGTAGACAATACAAGTGATATCTTTTCTGCCCATCTAAATATTTTTGCTGCTTTCAGTCAAGGTGCTTTTGCAGCAATTTTATTCTTGCGATTAGTATAACTTCTAAGAAGTCATTTCAGTCTTTCAGCAAAGTTGTACTCGCTCACCTCCTTATTGATTATTGAAGCTTTCAAATATAGCTGCGGTCACTTGTGTTAGGACAAAAGCAAAACCCAAGAAGAGGAAGGCGGCGCTTCGCGCCGCCTTCCTCTTCTTGGGTTTTATGTCCTGATACACTTGGCGGCAGCTATAAATATAGTATGAGCTTCAATTACGATGAAATATATAGCAATAAGCAAAGCCCAAGAAGAGAAAAGCGGCGCTTTGCGCCGCTTTTCTCTTCTTGGGCTTTATGTCTTGATACACTTGGCGACAGCTATAAATACTAAACAATTTATAGTCTCGCTTATGGAACTTCTATTTGAATGCTTCTTAAAAAGAGATGGAAAGATCATAATCCTCTCTAAACATTGCTTTTGTTTCTCAACAGGTCTCTTAAAGACCTTCAATATCGGGAGCCGCCATAATTTTATAAACTAGGCTTACCTGTGATTGCGAATAGGCGGGAATCTGTAAGCGCCAATTACAAAAACCATTGGCATCAGGCTGAAGGCGATCGCGGGTTTCTTCCTGTAATACCTCGATCTTTACCTTCTCTAGTTCTGACACAGGAACCCTTTCCGTAAGGGCAATTGTGCGATCTTCCTCTCCAATATTGGAGAGGAAGACATGGATCGTATTTGTAATTGTATTCCATTGGGTCAGATGATTTTTCTCGCGCTTTTGAGATTCGGTACGCTGTACCCGCATATTCGCATCAGTTCCCCAACCGAGGGCAAATTTTTCATTGGGGGCAATAAATCCAACTGTGGTACGACCGATATATTCCGTAGCCCTGACCAGATCAACGGGACCTGCCAAAATCGGATAGCTTGCTTGGTTAGTTTGTTCGCTTTTGCGTACAACTTGCAAGGCAACTTCAGGCATGAGTATATGCTCAATTGTGGCAGGACATTGAAATTGGAATAGAGGAATGCGGTAGGGACTGCCATCGGAGGGCACATTAGCTTTGTGGAGCGATCGAATTGTACGAACTTCACCGCCATCATCTACCCCCGGTAAATCAATAGTTGGCGATCGCTGTTCTGTACCTAAACCAGTAGTTTTGACATTCTGATCTCGCATTTCGACGGCAATCCGTTTGGACTTTTCGCGAATATTTAGCAAGTCGTCCGATAGTAATGGTGGTTCTGTCCCAAGGGAAGCCCGAGCAGTCGAAAATACCAAATCTACATTTGACCAGTCTTCGCCCGTATTTTGCCAAACACAGCCATCGGTACGGAAGGTGATCTGGGGACTGTCGCCGATCTGCAATTGGGCTTGGTGATAGGGTCGCCATAGGGCATTGGGAACTACATAATCAAAGGCAAGGCTATATTCCCCTGTTTGCAAAATTTCGAGATCGGCTTCTAGATGGGCGGTATAGATGCTGTCGGGTCTGGCTTCTGTATAGATGCGTTTGACTAGTCTTGCGATCGCTTCTTGAAGTTGGGCTTGAGCATGGTAAGTATTCAAAATGTCGCTGCGGATATCTCGCAAGCGTTGAAAGATTGGCTGCAATTGCGATCGCCATGCCATCGGATCAACCTGCCCCCAAGCGGCATCAACGGGCAACTCCTGCAAAGCCTTCACTAAAATTGTGCCAATTTGCTCAAATTGCACTTCGAGTTGGTGGCGATCTTCGCTGAGGACATGGTAATGCTCGTATTGCGATCGCCATTCAGCTTTTAACTGCTCCACCAATCCTGTGCGATCGGCTTCCTTAATTAACATCCTGCGATGGACGCGCACATCATTTACCCTTGCCCCTGCTGATGTGCCGATGAATTCGGCACGGAGCGATTTATCTGACAATACAGGGGCAACCTGTGCTACCTGCACCCGCCATAGCCCTGCGGTTAATAGCTCTTTGCTAAGGCGTTGGACTTGGGCGCGATCTTCGAGCAAAGTGACCGTACTAACGGGAGCCTCTAGAGTCAAGGTTTGAATTTCTGCTGCTAACATTTGCTATTCCTCTCTCCGATTACCGTTAACTAATTCATTGTCTACAAAGATCTTGATTGTGTAATCGACATTTAATTCCGTCTCACTACCTGCGGCAACATTGATCTGCCAGCGATAACCACCTTTAATCGGTGCATTGCGTTCCTGCTGTTCGTACTTTTCCCATGTGGGAGTGACTTGGGTGACGGTCACATCAACCTTGGCATCAGGTTGTGGTTGCGGAATGCGTTCGCGGACTTCGATTTTTGCCTCTCTTCCTAAGCGATTAGCGATCGCAATTTGAATGTGGTGACGGAGTTCATTAAAGGCAACTAGACTCATGCCCGATCGCATTTCCTTAAAGGAAGTATTGCGCGCCACCTTAATTGCCTGTTCAACACCCAGAGCTAATTCCATTTGTCCCTTGGGTGGTACTGTGGCAATTTTGGTCGAGAGAATATATTCGCCATTAACATAGATGTCCGCCGCACCAGCTAGTAAGGGCGCACGCAGGGGATTTCGCAATTGAGCAATACGGAATACATTTGTATCTTCACGAGGTACGACAATATAGCGCAGGTCAATCTCTGCACTTTCTTGGAGCAAGGCAACTGAATGGAACTGTCCATCGGCGGGAATATCCACTCTGCCATTACCTAGATAGGCAAAGTCAAACGCCCCTGCTGTCTGTCTCACATTAATCCCGCCATCAGGTAATCTAGTTTCACGGCAAGTGGCGCGATCAAGGGCATTTTGAATAATGCGCTCAATTTCAAAATTAACTGTAATTTGCCGACGCTGAAGGGACTCCAAATAGAGAGTTTTCGGATTAGGAAGATTGAGCTTGCCTCTTAGCTCTAGGTTACTTGGTTCCGCTAAACGCATCAGTCCGTAATTCTTAATCTCTTCGCGTGGATCAAAAATTGCTGCCGAAATTAAGGTGTCCTCCCTATAGTCACTGATGGGGACTTGACTCTGGGCACTGAGTTCTTGCATACCCATCATTCTCGAGCGTTCTGCCGATTGTGGAGCCGCAGCTCTCACTGCCTTCCTCGGTACTGATGTCGGCACTGGCATAGAAGCTGGCATAAACTTGGGCACTGTAGCGAACGTCTTGACACTGGAATCATCATCCAACTTACTCGTGAGTACGGAACCATCTGAAGATTCTGAGTCAACAAAATCTTGATCGGAACTGTACCGTATTTGTTCTAATTCATATTCTTCATATGCAGCCTGCCATTCTAAATCTCCTAAACGTTCTACTTTCTCAGAGAGATTCGATTTCTGAATATTTTTTAAGGGGGCTACTTGGGGAATCTTAAAATTGGGGAGGTGGAAATTAGCACCTATGGCATTACGCGCATTTTGTTTTTGATAATCGTAGTCGGCAAAGAGCAGCTCAGATCCTTGTGGGGGATTGCGCCAAGCTTTTTGAGGACTATAGGTTTGCGATCGCCCCAATCTTAACGAAGGTAATTCAGGCAATTCACACCATCCTGTTGGTGTTGCTGTGGACAGTTCGAGTCTTACCCCTGCCCAATCCTCACCTGTGCGCTGACAAATCAAAGCTCGTACGGCGATCGCTGCTTGATTGGTCACACTATCGAGGCGGCAAACATAGCTAGGTGTCCATCTTGCCCCATTCACGTAATATTCCACCACGAGTTGCAGGTTCGCAAGGGATTCACTGGACGGGCGATCGCGAAAATGAAGATGCGCGATGATCGTCTTGCGGAGTTCATGCTCTTTGGCAACATTGGCATTGGAGGCGATCGCTTGTTTTTGTTGTAAGTCCGCCAGATTTTCCTGCGCTTGACGGAGCTTTTGTGCTAATTCTCGGATTTCTTGGAGCCGTAACTTTTGCTGCTCATCCTTAAAGTTGGCTAAGGCGAGCCTTGCACCTGTGGGGGAAGTTGGTGGTGCTTTGCCATCTTCTCCGTTCGGGCGATCGGGAACATTTAATTTCTGCAAAATCTGCGTTTCGAGTTCCAGCGTATTTCGCAAGTCTTGTAAGCGATCAACTTCAACTTGAGCCGCTTGGATTTCTGCTTCTAGGGATGACTGGGTGACTGGCGGCGGCGGTGGCACACTCAAACCTACCCGCACATCCGTAACGATGATGCTTTGGTCAACTAGGCGATCGCTTGATTCGCTAGTATCCACCCGCACTCGCACCGAGGCATCATCGAGAGCAAGTGGTAAGCCAACGATCTCGACTGCGATTTTATGGCGATCGGGAGCATTATTAGCACCTTGTTCGGGAATCTGCTCAGTAAGTTGGGACAGTGTGGCGAAGCGAGTGACTGTTGAGCCTATTGCATAGACCTTGACCTTATCAATCTTGGAATTAATTTGGACAATTGACATAATTTTTTTAGGCGGTTTGATGAATTGTACAAATCTTTTTCGCTAGAGATCGTATTTGTTAACTATATTTTGCAATGTCGTAATCGATGGCGCACACGCTTTGTACACACAAGTTTCCCTATCTTTGTTTCGATTGTTTTACAGCGCTTTGCGCTTACTTGTAACCCATAAATATTTTTGAAAGCGTTGCGAAGCAACGCTTTCAAAAATATTTATGTACTCCTCAAATCCTCAATAGGCTGTAAGCCCCCTAAATCGCCCAATTCTGGGGGACTTTGAAAGAATTTTACTTTCTTATTCCCCAAGAATTTGGGGCTAGGGGGCGATTAATTGTTGACTTGACTAGGTTTTATGACTTACTTAACCCAAACTGACTTAGATCAAGGCAAACAGGTAAAATCAAGGCATGGATATTATTCTTTGTCATACCACCGCAGATTTTGACACCCTTGGCGCAGCAGTGGGGGCAGCACGGCTGTATCAGGGAGCGCGGATTGTCCTCACGGGTGGAATGCAAATGCCCGTGCGCGAATTTCTCTCACTGCATCGGGATGAATACCCATTAATTGAAATGCGATCGGTACATCCCGATGCAATTCGGCGATTGATTTTGGTGGATACGCAATTTCCGAGTTACTTAGGCAATGCTGCGAAATGGTTAGAACTGCCAAATGTGGAAATCCATGTCTATGATCATCATCCTACGAATATCCAACCCAGTTTTCAACCGACATTGTGGTGCGTAGAAGCAGTTGGCTCTACCTGTACTTTAATTATTGAACGTCTGCAAGCCCAAGCGATCGCCCTAACCCCCTTTGAAGTTACTGCCCTCGCGCTAGGACTCCATGTGGATACAGGTTCGCTGACCTTTGAGCATACAACTGCCAGAGATGCGATCGCTTTAGCATGGTTGATGCAACAGGGAGTGAATCTGCGAGTTCTCTCCACCTTCATTGACTATGCGATGTCACCACCGATGCAGGAAGTTCTATCACGAGCATTAGCAGAACTTCCTAACCATACAGAAACCATTGAAGGCTATCGCATTGCCGTGTGGTCATTGCATTATGAGCAGTTTCTGATGGGGCTTTCCAATGTGGTTGAGCATCTCATGGAATTAGTCGAAGTCGATGTTTTGATGGTGGTGGCTTGGCAAGTTGATCGGATTAGTTTAATCGGGCGATCGCGTCATGAATTTGCTCAATTACATACGCTCATGCAGCGCTATGGCGGTGGTGGTCATGCGTGGGCAGCTTCGGCATCCTTAAAGGTCGTTGATGAGAACTTTGATCTTGCAGGATTAATTGCTGACATCAAACAGATATTGCGCGATCGCCTGCCCAAAATTGTCACTGCCGCCGCCCTGATGTCATCGCCCGTGCGAACAATTCGCCCTGAGGCGACGATTGACGATGCTCAACGTGTCTTGCTGCGTTACGGACATTCAGGGCTATCGGTGGTAAATGAACAGGATCAATTGGTTGGGGTAATTTCTCGCCGCGATCTCGATATTGCCCTGCATCATGGCTTTGGTCATGCCCCCGTCAAAGGCTATATGGCAACCACAGTCAGAGCGATCGCCCCTGAGACATCCCTAGCGGAAATTCAAGACTTGATGCTGAAGTGGGATATTGGACGCTTGCCTGTGGTTGATCGCGGCAATCTGGTAGGGATTGTCACCCGCACCGATGTGTTGCGCTATCTCCATCGCCTCACCCCTGAGCCGCCCAAAATTACCCAAGTTCGCGATCGCTTGCAGGTACAACTCCAAAAATTACTCACACCCCGTTACTGGGATATTCTGCAACAAGCCGCTAAGGTTGCCGATGCCTTGAACTTGCAGCTATATCTCGTAGGTGGTACGGTACGCGACTTTCTCTTAAACCTTGCAACAGATGATCTCGACTTGGTCGTTGATGGCAATCATCCCCTCGTTACCGATGGTACAGAGCCTGAAGGCTGGGGCGTGAAATTAGCGCGATCGCTACAGGATATCTATCCTGATACGAAACTGGAAATTCACGGTAAATTCCAAACGGCAGCGCTGACTTGGGCGGATGGGCTGTGGATTGATATTGCTACAGCTCGGACTGAGTTCTATCCCTATCCTGCCGCCTTGCCTGAAGTTGCCGCTAGTTCCATTCAACAGGATCTCTATCGCCGTGATTTTACGATTAATGCCCTCGCTTTACAGCTTAATGGTACTCAGGCAGGACAAATCCTCGATTTCTTCGGAGGTTTAGAAGATTTAGAACATCGCACTATTCGCGTTTTACATCCCAATAGTTTTATCGAAGATCCGACAAGAATTATTCGTGCTGTCAGATTTGCTGTGCGTTTAGGATTTCAAATTGATCAACGTACAAGGGAATATGCTCAAGCAGCAAGCCATTTAGTCCAAGGCTATAGTAGCAAGGGGATTTGGTCATACCAAAACACGCGACTTAAACAGGAATTCCATTATGTGCTCACCGCTAATTACTGGATGCAAGCTCTCTATCAACTGAATGAATTAGGAGCATTGCATTATTTGCATCCTAGTTTGACGATTACCCCCAAGCTGATCCAGCAAGTACAACGGGTCGGCGCATGGTTGTACCACTTTGCGAAGTTCTATCCTGAAATCGATCGCCATCATCTGTGGCAAGTGCGCCTTGAACTGATGCTAGCTCCCTTTACCGATGCTGTCGAGATTGCCGAGCGCTTACATTTTAATCAAGTGGGATTGCGTCGCCTCGCCAATTTCTCGACTTTAAGCGATCGCCTTTTGCTAGCGATCACCCCTGATCTGGCGGCGAGTGAGGTGGTGCGCCTATTAGAGCATCAGAGTATTGTGGAAATTATTATGGTGGCGGCGATCGCTCCTTCACCGATCCGCAAAGTACTATATCGCTATCTCCGTGACTGGAATTTAATGAAGATGCCCCTCGGTGGTGCGGAACTCAAGCTCATGGGCTACAAGCCTAGTAAGCAGTATCAAGTCATGCTTGGGTCTTTACGCGATCGGGTTTTAGATGGTGAAATTGGGACGATTGCCGAAGCCGAAACCTTTATCAAGCAACAGTTTCCCCTATAAAACTGTAAGAGTGATGCGAATTACCATCACTCTTAGAAATTTACTTACTATAACAATGTAAGTTTTGCTTAGGACATAAAACCCAGATAAGTGAAGGCGGCACGAAGTGCCGCCTTCACTTATCTGGGTTTTGATTTGTCCTAGCCATCTCTTACATTGCTATAGCAGTTAAAGTACCTGTGGCTTCGACTCCGCTCAGCCAAAGTTAGCTGAGCGGAGTCGAAGCTAGATCACTTTGATTGGACATTTTTTATCCGCAAAATCCTTTTTGTTATTTTGATTAGCTTGCCTCAACGGGAATTTCACTGGCTAAGGCTTGAATATCCTTCGCTTTCTTCTGAAAGACTTGCACAATCGGATCTTCTAAGATGAAACCAGCATTAGTTGATTCGCCCATTTTGCCAGAGATTTCCGCAGTCCAATGACCGTATTTCTCTGTACCCTCTTCTAATCTTTTGAATACCTTAGGTCGCACGGAAATATTAACTATGCGTTCACCACACTTGATCCGAAAGGACTTCCAACCATTTTGGTGAGTTATGACATTAGTTGGTACTTGATCAATTTTGATGATCAATTCTAGGTTTCCTGAAGTAAGCATATTAAAATATTAGAATAAAATATTAAATCTATCGCTTCATTGATAAGCCAATTCGCTTTAAAGATTCATTTATCTCTAAAACACGTACTTTAACTACCTGACCAACTTTAACGATCTGCTTTGGATCACTGACAAAGCGATCGGCTAATTGCGAAATATGGATTAATCCATCCTGATGTACGCCAATATCAACAAATGCGCCAAAGTTTGCCACATTAGTAATAATACCTTCTATCTCCATACCAATTTTTAAGTCAGAGATTTTTTGGATGGCATCACTAAAGGTGGCATATTTAAACTCGGCACGAGGGTCGCGTCCCGGTTTTTCGAGTTCACGGAGAATATCCCGCAAGGTTGGCTCACCGATCGCATCTGTGACATATTCCTTGAGATTGACCTTTTTTAGCTTGTCGGCGGCTTGAGCAATTTCTGATAGGGGGACATTGAGATCACGGGCGATCGCCTGTACGACTGGATAGCTTTCGGGATGCACCGCCGTATTGTCTAGAGGGTTGTCGCCATCGCGAATCCTTAAAAATCCTGCTGCTTGCTCAAAAGCTTTTGCGCCTAGTTTGGGGACTTTCAGCAGATGGCGGCGATCGCGAAAAGCGCCATTTTGATTGCGGTAGGTGATGATATTGTTGGCAACTGTGGGACTTAGCCCTGAGACAAAGGTTAGCAGTTCTTTAGAAGCTGTATTGAGGTCTACGCCGACAAAGTTTACGCAACTCTCGACGGTTTCTTCGAGTTTCTTTTTCAGCAATTTTTGATCGACATCATGCTGATACTGTCCTACACCAATGGACTTGGGATCGATTTTGACGAGTTCGGCAAGGGGATCTTGCAAGCGTCTACCAATGCTGATCGCACCGCGCACTGTGATATCTAAGTCAGGAAACTCAGCGATCGCCACAGAACTAGCGGAATAAATCGATGCACCTGATTCATTCACCATCACTTTGATTGGGGCTTTCTCTAGCCCTTGGATTACTTCCATTACAAAGCTATCAGTTTCACGTCCTGCCGTACCGTTCCCAATGGCAATTAGTTGAATGTGATATTTCTCAATGAGGTTTCTCACAGTACGAGCGGCTTGTTCTCTTTGAGCGGTGGCTTGATGGGGAAAGATGGTTTGATATTCGAGAAATTTACCTGTCTCGCTAATGACGACGGTCTTGCAACCTGTGCGGAAGCCGGGGTCGATTGCGAGGGTAGGTTTCATGCCTGCGGGAGCAGCGAGTAATAAATCCCGTAAGTTAGCTTCAAAGGTTTTGATCGATTCTTCGTCTGCCCAAGCCTTTTTGTCCGCGATCACCGAGGCGATCGCCGAGGCTTTCATGAGGCGATTAAAGGCATCCTTGAGCATGTCTTGATAAAACTCTCTGATCGCGGGAGTCTTTGCCCGAATTTGCTGTGATTCTAGATAATGCAATAGATGGTCTTCATCAAAATCTAGATTAAGGGTGAGGATCTCTTCGGTTTCACCACGGAGTAGGGCGAGGAGGTTATGGGGGGCGATCGCTTTGACTTTGGCTTGGTAGTCGCGATACATCTCAAATTTGGTGGTTCCTACGGGATATGTGGATTTAATCTGTGAGACAAATAGCCCTGACTGGGTTAAGTAGTCGCGGATGTAGGCACGATATTCGGCATTTTCGGCAACTTCTTCCGCCAGAATATCTGATGCACCCTTGAGAGCTTCGGCAGTGGTTTTTACTTGTTCGGATAGGTATTTGGTGGCTTCTTGAGTTAATGAGGCGTTGTTGGTATTGGGACGATTGTAGGACTTGATTGCTTCGGCAAGGGGTTCTAGTCCTTTTTCCCTAGCGATCGCAGCTCTGGTACGTCGTTTCGGACGATAGGGTAAATATAGGTCTTCGAGTTCTGTCTTTTGGGTGCAGGCTTCAATTTTGGCTTTGAGAACATCGGTTAGTTTGCCTTGATCCGCGATCGCTTGAATGATGATGGCTTGGCGATCGCGTAGTTCGGTGAGGTAGCTGTAACGATCTTGCAAATCCCTGAGTTGAATTTCGTTCATTTCCCCTGTGCGTTCTTTGCGATAACGAGCGACGAAGGGAATAGTCGCTCCTTCAGCAAAAAGCTCTAGGGCGTTTTTGACCTGTTCGGGGCGTAGTGATAATTCTTGGGCAATCAGTTGTTCAAGGTTCTGCATTAGTTGTATTAGCGTTTGGAGTTTCTGTAAGTAAGTTGTGGGAATTAAACATAGAATGATTGGGTATGTAGATTTCTCCCAATACTTATCTCTAAACTGTAATGCTCCCGATCACTTTTAACCAAGTCGAAGTTTTAATATTAGGCTGCTGGAGGAAAGTTTCTAAAGGGCTAGCGATCGCAATAGATTCCATAATTGCCTGAGATCAACCTTTGCAGGTGCAAAGTATGTTTAGTTCATTGTAGTTTAAGGACTTTATTTATAGCGATCGTTGCTTGAGCAATTATTAGAGATGAGGATAAGGCGATCGTGTTAGGCAAAAAGTAATGGCGTAACATTGGCAATCCTTGTTTACGAATCGACTGTTTTCTAACTTTATCTCTGTTTGGTCATTGCTATAACCATGTCTACGGTAATGTCTGAGATATTGCCTAGAGTTGGAAGTTTGTTGGTTCCAGAATAGATTAGTGGCAGTTCTGAGTGTTCCCAAACCCAAATTTGCTGACGCTGAATATCGATCAGCCACGCAATCTGAGTGCCATTGATCAAGCAATGTAGGATTTTGTTTTGTAGCTCTAAAGTGTTTTGGTCGGGTGAGCGAATTTCAATCATCCAGTCTGGCGCTCCTTGCAGTGGACCATCAACTTCAGTAAGCCGAACGCTTTTAACCACGATAATGTCTGGTACGGGAGATAGTGGTGGCACGATGCAACGCAGTTCTTGAATAGCTTCGTATGTTTGGGTTTGGCTATTGATTGTGTTAACTAGGTTGCGTTGAAGGCGAGAATGAAAAAGCGTTGGCATCGGCTTTTGCTGAGGTTGTCCATGAATAAATTCCCAAGCAGGTGAGGTTTCAATGTTAGGCTGCTGGAGAAAAGTTTCTAAGAGGCTAGCGATCGCAATAGATTCCATAATTGACTGAGATCAACCTTTGCAGGTGCAACGTATGTTTAGTTCATTGTAGTTTAATGACTTTATTTGTAGCATTTACAGCGATCGCTGCTTGAGCGATTACTAGAGATGAGGATAAGGCGATCGCGTTAGGCAAAAAGTAATAGAGCAACATTAGCAATCCTTACAAATTTTACGCAGTGAGGTTTACTTTGAGATGCTTAATCTTATCCTTACTAAAAAATAAAGTCTGTCTTATCCATTCAAATTTCAATTGTTTTGGCTTGCATGTATTCCTAAGTTAGAAATTTAGTTAAATTGTAATTCAATTAAGAATTAATTCAAAAGATTAAGTTTTATGCAGCAAAAAACTATAAAAACTTACAGTATGAACTGAAGAAAAATCTTTAAGCTAACGATGCGATTTTCAATGTTAATATCTTAAATAATTGTCACTGGAAAGGTATTGGCTATGAGTAATAAAACTTATGTCACGCAGAGAAAAACCCCTTCATCTACAACAGTAGCTTCCTCTGCAACTCAAAAAAGCTTACAATCTCGTCCTTTTGCGTCTCAAACTCAAGCCAATCAAAACTTGCCTCAATCGGAAACTACTGATTCAGATGATATCGCTCTAGAACAAAAAGATAACTTGACAAGCCTAGGAAATAATTCCTTAGTTTTTTCTTCCCAACCCTTAGGAGCTTTAAAATCACTACAGACAAAGTTAGTGATCGGCGCTGCGAATGACAAATATGAAAAAGAAGCTGACAATGTAGCAGAACAGGTGGTTAATCAAATCCACTCTACTCAAGATTCTTCAACCGACTCAGAATCATTGCCTAATGTCCAAAAGAAAGCAACACTGCAAGAGAAAAAGTCTTTACAGACTAAAATTCAATCTAATCAAATTCAAAGAGATTCTGCTCAATTTCGTACTGCACTATTACAAAAAATGGGTGCAAATAAAGATGAAGCTCCTAGTGACATTGAATCTTCGATTAGCAGTGCAAAAGGAAGTGGGCAGAAACTTCCAAACAAGCTTCGCCGCAAAATGGAAAATGCAATGGGAGCAGATTTCAGTGGTGTAAACATCCACACAAACGAAAATGCAGATCTACTCAATAGATCCTTAAATGCCCGTGCTTTTACTACTGGACAGGACATTTTCTTTAAAAAAGGTGAGTACAACCCTGATAGTGTTGAAGGGCAAAAACTAATTGCCCATGAATCAACCCATACAATTCAGCAAGGAGCAGTTCCTGCTTTACAAACTAAGCTGCAATCAAGCAATGCATCTGTACCTTCCGTTCAATTGGATGATGACGATGATAGTGTGACTACACGTCCACGATCAAATGCCATCTCAAGGGAAAAGACACCACCTACACGTCCGCGCTCAAATGCCATCTCAAAACCTCAAGAACAGCCTAGTGAAAGCTCTGAGCCTATTGAGACTACTTCTCGCATTGGTACTAGTGAAGCAGAAGAAAATTCGAGTAAGACAACTACAATAGGAGAAGGAACAGTTACAACTACAGAAACTTCGGACTCAGTATTTATGGGTGCTGAAGCATCTATGAAGACCGTCTTAGAAGCATCAGACGATACTGTCAGAAAAGCATTTGAGGGACTTGCTCGGGCTGGAGTTTTCGGAGAAAAGGCAGCTAAGCGACAAATTGAAACTAGCTCTGGTACAACCGTAACTATGGAGGGTAAAGCTAGTGGCATGATGGGAGTGGAGACTAAGCTTAGTTCCGAAGTAATTTCAACGATGGAATCTCTAACAGCTTTATTTGAAGCAAGTGTTAGAGCAGGATTTGGAGGGGATTTAGAAGGAGCACTTACTGTGGCGAGAGGTCCTTTCGCTGCACAACTAAAAGGCAAGATTAGTGGATTTGTTGGCTTATGGGCAGAAGCAAAGGGTAGCCTCAACCTATCTAGAACGGGTATTGCCTTAGAAGGATCAGCAAAAGCTGGTGCAGGGGCAAAATCTGAAGGTGAAGTCACAATGGGTGTGAGCGTTGCAGACCTCGGTATTGAAGGGGGAGGAAGCTATGAAGCTCTTGCTGGTGCTGAGGCGGGTGTCGAAGGTAAATTTAGTATTGGATTAACTGGAATTGAAGCAAAGGGTAAAGCTGAGGCTTTTGCTGGAGCTAAGGTAAAAGGTACAGCAAAAGCTTCCCTAAACTATAAAGGTAAGATTCTATTCAAGATATCAGCAGAAGCCGAAGCATCAGCAGGTGTAGGTGGAGAAGTTGAAGGTGAATTTAGCTTTAGCAACGGTAAGCTAGTCGTTGGTGGTAAGCTTGCTGCTGCATTAGGTATAGGACTTGGTGCTGGTGTTAAGGTCGAAGTTGACTTTGCTGAAATTGGTAATGCAATTGTCGATCTTGTCAAACGTGCGTTTACGAAGAAAGTTCTTGATAATCGTTCTACAGGCGATCAAGATCGAGAGCAAATGCCCGAAGATCAGCAAGCACAAATGATCGATCAGCTATACGAAGGTTTGTATCCACATGTAAAAGCTTATGTTGAGAAGAAAGCATCACGTCAAGCTAAAGGAAAGGCAACACATTTTGTAAAGAGGGAAATGATTCAAAAAATTATCGACGACAAGATTCGGACAAAATCACCATATAAGGATTTAGTTCCATACCTTGAATCTGATATCGCATTGCGAACAGCAATAAGTGCGGCGATGGGTTCTAGATTAAAATATATCGACATTCAAGAAGGTGTAATTCGTGCATTTGAAGCTAGCTAGATCCCCAGTATTTCAAAATTTTTTGATTAGGAGTGTATAGTCAGTGAGTATAGCTGTACTTGATTTCTTTAGCCGTGAGTCAAAAGTCTCTCTTCAGCTTCCTGTCGGTTGGGAGGAAATGGAAGAAGGAAATGGATATGTTATCTACTATGAATCGTTAGATGATGATGAGGATGATTTTGTTGAAGAATCAGATAATCCTGTAGAATCTCAACACGATCCTAAGTTTATTATTAAAACCTTTGCAATACCTGCTGCTGATGCACTTGCCTATCGCAAGTTATCAGAGCAAGTATTGCTCGGTCAAAAGAGGTCAAAACAAGAGATTATTTCCCAAAGCCTTATTGAAGTTGATGGATTTGAAGCTTCTCTAGCTCTATTTAAATATTGGGATGAGGATGAAGATTGCCAAGTTTTTCAATATCAAATCTTTGTACAAATTGCTGAGCAAGTAGTTTGCAGCATAACTGGTATAACGGAGGATTCTCTCAAAGATGAATATATATCTGTCTTTGAGGAAGCAGTAAATTCAATCCGTTTCATCCCTGTATAGTTTTTGCGCTAATTTGATAAATATTGCATAGAGGATTGAACAAATGAGTGCATTACCCCAAATGGTAAGTTACTACAATGAGCAGACTCGGATTTCAATTGTTGTCCCAAAAGAATGGACAGGTGAAGTAATTGACAAATCCCAGTTTCGCCTTTTTGGACTGACTGAATCTGGGTTTGAAGATTATTTTGACGAGTATCGCCCGACTATGAGTTATACAATTGCCGAACCTGAAAGCATGGAACCAGATTGGTTTGACAAAATGATTGCCGAAACTGGTAAAAATATGGCTCTAGATTACAACGAATATCAACTCATTGATGAAGAATGGTTTGAGGTGAGTGGACGCAAGTCATTTCTTAGACATTATGAATGGCGTGACGAAGATACTCAACTACAACTATTGCAGCTTCAGTCAATGATTTATGCCAGTCCTAGCAGATTTTATTTGGTGAATGCTGCTGTGTTGAAACCCCTCATGGATAAGTATTTACCGATATTCGATACAATTTTGAAATCGACACGGATTATCCCCGCTTAAACTGTAAGAAGTTAATCCAAAGCTGATTAATACATCTTAGTTTTGGCATTTTCTAACGACAACTTTGATTTTTCACTGAGCCATCCTCAAAAATCGTGTTACATATCTTTGCATTCGTTAAATTTGCATTGATCATTGATGCATTTTCTAAATTGGCATCGACTAGGGTTGTTTCAGTAAGATTGGCACTTTCAAGATTGGCAAACCCTAACTTAGCGTTAGTTAAATTCGCTTTGAGTAGATTTGCTCCTTCGAGGTTCACGAATTGCTTTACTAAGCTAAAAGCATCAACATTGCCATCACCATAGCTATCAGTCAAATTGGCTTCTTGAAGATTACTTTGGAGGAAGGAAGCCTCTAATAAATGGGTATTGCTGAGATTTGCACCTTGCAAATTGGCTTTGCTAAAGTTAGTGAGGCGAAGATCGGCATAACTCAGATCGGCTTGCGTGAGGACTGCTTCCTGTAAACTTGCACCTCTAAGATCGACACTACGAAGATTTGCACCTTGCAAATTGGCTTTGTTAAGATTTGCACCAATGAGTTTGAGTCCACTTAAATCTGTATTTTGTAAGTTGCAGCCCTGACATCGGTTAGTTTCGATGAGGCGTTGACGATTGGCGGCTTGGAGCCGATCGCTACTAGGGTCAGCTAACGATGGTGAAGCGGTAGCGATCGCTATGATCGTTAAGATTCCTGCAAACAAGGGTTTGGAAAGATTTAGCATAATAGGTTGATAATGTTGACTTAATGATGTGATTTTAACCAAGCTTTTCTGAATTAAAATCAGCATATAGTGTTTTCCAGCCGAATAAAGTACGAGGTTATTTTCTGAAAATAATCTTCTGTAACTCACTTGCGGGGAAGGCGCTGTATAGCCTGTGATTGTGGTGTAGAAATTGGGAGTGCCTGTGATTCTGCGTTCTGTATTTAAGTCAGTCAAGCGAGGTAAGCGATTGGGATTAATCCTGATGGTGCTACTTAATCTGCCTGTACCAATGGCGATCGCCCAAGAAAAGTTACAGGATTTTGACTATTGGGCTTCGCTCTGTAGCTCTTTGGTGAAATCGCGTAAATATAAGGATGCAGTTGAGGCTTGTAATCAAGCAATTACTTTAAATACCAATGAGCCGATCGCATGGTTAGAACGGGGAGATGCGATGGTGGGTTTATCGATGTATACCGAAGCGGTTGTTTCCTATGATCGCTTTATCAAGTTGCAGCCAAATAATTCAGGAGCTTTAGCTAAACGGTGTGGAGCCTTGAATGAGTTAGCGCGGTACGAAGACGCGATCGCTTCCTGTGAGTTGGCGCTGAGACTAGATCAAAATTGGGACGATGCTAGCCCTGCGATGGTTTGGTATATCCAAGGGCTATTGCTGAAACGGGAAGGAAAACTTGCGGAAGCTTTAGAGTCACTAGGTTTAGCAATTCGCTCAAATCCTAATTATTCCCTAGCTTTGAGTGAGCGTTGTGAAGTTTTCATCAGTCTTGATCGTGCCGCCGATGCCTTGCAAGACTGCGATCGCGCGATCAAGGTGAATGCTAATTGGGGCAAGGCTACTCCAGCACTAGCATGGAAAAATAAGGGGAAAGTGCAGAACCAGCTCCAACGCTTTGACGATGCCCTGTTTGCCTATGACAAGGCTGTGGCGATCGAGCCGACTAATGCTCAGGCATGGGCAGAGCAGGGGATGATCCTCTGGCGATTGGGGCGCTATGCGGAGGCTCTTGCTTCTCAGGAATGGGCACTAAAGGCAAAGGAGAAATATTCCCTCGCCTTAGCAAATTCCTGTGCAGCATTGAATCAGTTACGCCAGTATAAAGAGGCTCTAGCCGCTTGTAATGCCGCCATCCAAGAAGGGGATCAGCAGTGGGATTATCTAGGTCCCGCATGGGCTTGGGATCAACGCGCCAATGCTCTAACAGGCTTAGGTAAATATGAAGAGGCACTAGCTTCTGCAAATCGAGCGATCGCGCTGAAACCCGATCAGGCAAGTTTTTGGGGCAATCGCGCCGCTACACTTTGGGCGTTAGGGCGGTTTGATTTAGCGCTTTCTTCAACTAATCAGGCGATCTCGCTCAGACAAAATTCATCAAGTGCGTGGTTCAATCATGGGCGGATTCTGACTTCACTGGGGCGCACTGAAGAGGCTCTCAAAGCCTATGACAATGCGATTGCAGGGGATGCCAATGTCGGTAATCAAATCTTTTTAGCAGATATTTGGACGAACAAGTCCGCCTTACTATGGCGACTCAACCGTTTTCGCGAATCCCTTGCGGCTAGCCAACAGGCGATTGGCATTAACCCCAAATCTGACACAGCTTGGTTTAACTTGGGTTTAGCGCTGATGTCTCTTGATCGTTATGCTGAGGCGGCTACGGCATATAGCCGTGCGATCGCGATCGATGTCAAAAATGCTGACTATTGGACGGGGCGTGGCTTAGCCCTATTAGCGCTCAATAGTAATGCGGATGCCCTCGTTGCTTTTGAGCAAGCCCTGAAACTCAATCCTAATCAAACCCAAGCCCTACTAAATAAACCCATTGCGATCGAGCGTCTGAAACCCAAACCGGCCAAATAACTAAAGATGACGTAATGCGTCGTCTTTGTTATTAAATACCAGGGATTTCTGAAAGATCACACTTTAACTCTTCGACGGCAAAGTTAGTCATCTGCTTCCATTCTTCGATAGTGAAATCATATCCCTCGGCTTGTGCCAGTTTGACAAAACTTTCGAGATCGGGTGCTTCATTTAGTTTTGCTTTGAGGAGGGAATTGGACTGGGCTGCCCGATAAAGGCGGGCCACTTGCTCTCTTGCCATAGCATTGATTAGGAGGGTTAGGCGTACAGTGGTGGGGTGCAATTTAAACAAGAATGTTTAAACAAAATAAACCTTGTAGGAAATAACACCTGCATAATTGATAATAGTCTAACAAAAAACATTCTTTTGATTATTAAAGATAATTAAAAGCAAAGTCAGTTTAGCTCGCAAAAGTGAGCAAAATGATTTAGGTCTTATCGGAAGTTTTACAGAATCAGGCAAGCTATTTATGGGAAGAAAGGCTCCAAATGTTTGGCAAAAGCTGTGGAAACGGATTACTAGTGTTTGGGGGCAGTTTATTGGTTCAATTGATGCCCTCATTGGCAATCAATTTGTTGCATTTCTAGACAAAGTAGTTCCAACGCCCTTACGCTTTCTGATTCCTTTCCTCAAGGATGATTTAGGAATTCAGCCGCCTTCGATATCTTCTTTTAAAGGTATTGTTGTCCCCGAAAAGAATGAGACCAAGGAAGTTCTTAAGGAAATTACAGTTGATGAGCGTATAGGCACAATTTGGCAGATTAAGCCGCAATTTCTCCGCTATCAATGCCAAGAATCCAATCCCTTTCGTTGTGAATTTCCTCTAGAAACCGTTGCCGATAATCCTAATAATAAATACTGTAAAAAATGTAATTTTCCAGCCACTTTACCTCCTGAGCTGAAAGTGCGTGGTAGACGGGGTGTATATCAAGTAGATAGTTATATTGGTATTCGTGGTACAGGGAGACTCTACAATGCCACGAATTTATCTGATGGTGAATCCTTTCTATTTAAGGAATATGTGATCCCTAAAAAATATTTTAATGATCAAGAAACGCGAGAGAGTAAGCAGAACTTTGAGTCTTCTTCAGAGATCAAGCTTTTGGATGGGAGAGTTCAAGACTCACGGCTAATTACCCCCCTAGAAGCGATCGCAGATAGTCGAGAGGAAAGATGTTATGTCATTTTGCCGCATACTGAAAATGCAATAACTCTTGCTGACTATCTAGCAACCCATGGTGCAATGAACAGTTGGCAGGTCAAGTCATTTCTCAATCAAGTATTACAAACTCTCGAATCATTACATTCACAGAAATATCGACTGCGTTCGGGTGTAGTTGCATCAGGGTTGCCCCACGGTAATTTAACCTTTTATAGCATTGCCATCAGAGAGAACTTTCAAGGATTTACAGTCTATTTAAACGATTTAGCCTTGTGGGAAGATCGCTTTTATCCGCCTGATAGCGAGACTCATACCTATTCCATTAGTCGAGACCTCGAAGACTTAGGCTATATTGCTTTTTATCTCTTACATGGAGGAGTAATTGATTTAGACAATCGCTCATACATCAATCCCAGCGATGTCGATCACTGGATTGCGAAAGTGAACTTAGGACTGAAAAAGTTTATTCAAAATTTACTTGGATTTGGTGAGACTAAGTATGCGAGTGCTGAAATCGCACGCCGCGCTTTGCTACGTTTACCGATTGAACGGGAAGCATTAATCGAGTTTGCGGAGCAACAGGAAGAAGCTCCACCAGAGAAAAAGAATAAATGGGCATGGCTCACCAAGAAAGTAATTGCTATTTTAGTTGGTGTGATTCTCCTGCTCTGTCTACTCCTTTTACTCTATTGGTGGGTTACTCAGCCGCCGAAGCCTGCCAATCTCAATTTACCTTGCTGCATTAGTCAAATATCTGATATCCCCGCAGGTAATTTCACTTATGCTGCGAATAAGAATAGTACATGGACTTACACGCTACTACAGAAAAATCTGATTGCTAAGGGAAGAACTCTTGAAGATAAGTTACAAGAAAGTCAGCCTAAATTACAATTAAGCTATCAACCCATCGATGATGATCAACTAGTCAGCGATAAATTGCGCTCTAGTAAAGTAGATTTTGCAATTTCCAGTGTGATTAGTAATTCTGGAGGAGATTTCATTACGCAGGATATTGCCTATGATGGTTTAACTGTTTTTGTTGCCTTTAGCTATGCCCAACGTAATAACAGTCTTCCTACAGCTTTGCAGGGCAGACTCACCTTTGAGCAACTGCGACAAATTTACACAGGGGAAATTATCAACTGGCGACAATTAGGGGGACCTAACTTACCTGTTAAGCTCTATATGCCTCTAGATAAGGAATCTATCCAGATTTTTGAAAAGCGTGTGCTGAAAAATAAAGAAGCGATCGCGGCTTTTCAGGATCTTGCTAAAGATGGCAACAATAGCATTACAAAACTATCAACCTTTGATTCCTTAAGGCAAATACTCCAAGACTTTGAAGATCGTAATCTAGGGAGCATTTCCTTTGGTTCAATTAGTCAGGTATTTGGGCAATGCTCTGTATATCCATTGACTCTTGCCGATGACTATAAATCTTTTGTTTCCCCTTTGTTAAACCAAACAGGCAAAGACGTTACGCCCAGCATCGATCTATGTAATGAAAAGGGAAATTATGTCCAAAATTACAGTGCTTTTATTAATAAGAGCTATCCACTCTCCTATCCAATTTCTGTCGTCTACCTCCGTGATAATCGTCGTACTCCTATCGCAGAAAGGTTTGTATCTATCATGCGAACCGAAGAGGCTCAAGGTTTACTAAAACAGACGGGCTTAATTCCTTTGAAATATCCCATCAAACGTTTAAATGCTGAAAAATAGCGATCGCCGAAAGTATTGCTCTAACAAGTCGGGGAAATGCTTTAGCAAATCTTTACAAATCACGAAGAAATGATCGCAAAGAAATATTAGCGTTAATATAATTTCTAACCCCTTGAATAAAGCTTTGATCCAAAGGCTTATGCCTAAACATTTTAATGAAATAACGGCTGAATCTCGCAAGGCAGAACTAGCTAAATTTGCTGCTCAGGTTTTACAAGAACCACTCCAAATGAGATTGCTAAGCGATCGGGTGTATGAATTGCTCACAGATGAAGTAAAACAGCAAAAAGAACGTCTTGGTAGAAATTATGAGGGTAGATTATGACTAATACCAGCAGGTTTGCAAGGGCAGATTCCTACGTTACCACTAATCACTTTTATGTAGAAATGCTGCCAACAGCAACTATCGTGGCAGGTTTTACTGAATGCTCAGGTTTAAGTGCCAAGGTTGAGTACGACACCTATTTTGAAGGAGGCGTTAACGACCAGCAACGGATACTTCTCAAGCATACTTCTTTTTCTGAAGTCACTCTGAAACATGGTGTGACTAATGATTTGAGCTTTTGGAGATGGTTTACCGCTACAACTAACCGTCGCCGCAACATTCGTCTTCTACTTTTTAATCAAGCTGGTGATATTAGACAATGTTGGACATTGATTGGTGCAGTGCCTGTAGGCTGGACAGGGCCATCTATGCAAGCTGATGGTAATGCAGTCGCCATTGAAGAGCTAAGATTAGCGATCGAAGGTTTGACTGTATCCTTAGAAAATGGTGGAATTGCTACAGTTGTAACCAGAGATTCGTCAAGTGGTTCTTTCCCTAGTTCTTAAACTATGCCTGAAAACCCTCAAACTCCGTCACTCGTTGATGATTTGCCTGATGATATTCCCCTTGGCAACTCCGATCCGTTGCTTGTGCCAACCCCCTTGGGACAGCCATTTTTGCAGCCGAAGTTTATCTATCCTTTAGGTGCAGTATCTATCATCAACCCTGACAGCCTCAGTGCTGAGAGTGATTTTGAGCCTCTTAGTGATTCTTTTAATGAGTCACCGTTTTTTGATCATCCATTACAGAAAACTGAGTCAGTTGCTCCATCAATAGTCAATAGTCAGCCAAATCTTCAAGCTAAACCAATCAAATCTTCACCACAGTCAGTTAAGCGATCGCCTCAAGTCTCACCTCAAAATACACTGCCCAGAGATCCTGCCACTTCTTCTCCATTAATTATTCCTTCTAACTCGCCATCACTTCCCACAAGTCAGACAGAGATTCAAACATCCATGGCTGATAGTTCTCAAGCGAATAATTCTTCAAACCTACAATACAATTCATCTGATCAGCAATCTAGTTTATCTGAGGCGTTAAATAAATCAGATGTTTCTAGTGACTTTTCAGAAGATATATCTATTCAAAGATTTCCTGATATTGCTTCTAATCATAATGATGTAACACCTGTTATTGGTGATAGTTCTTCAAGTGTGACTAATATTGAGAACTCTATTCCTTCAGAAGTTCCAAGCAATCAGAGTTATCTTCAGTTGATACAGAGAGAGCACAATAATTTTGATTCTGATAGTAGTAATACTATTTTTGCTGACAATTCACCTGCCATAACATCACTACAAGAATCAGAACCTAGTATAGAAGATGTAACTAGCATAGATAATAGCGACATCCCAAACATCCAAAGTAAATCCGCATCTCAAGATAATGCTCGTAGCGATATCTCTGGAAACATATCAAAAGATATTAGTTTAAATAACAATTCTCCATCTATACAAAGAACTTCTGAATTAAGTCACAGTAGTCAGGAGGTATTAAATCAAGATTATGGGCAGAATATTCAGCCAAGTACTTACAATATAGATACGGCTAGTCCAGTAAAAATAGCAAATACAGTACTTGACAATGATGTTGATAGTGAATATAAAACAGATACCTCTAGTTCAATACAGAGAGAAGTAGAGATATCTAATAATGAAAGTAGTAATGATTTAACTAATAATTTCCCACCCATCAACTTGGATTCAATTAATCAAGAATATCAAGTAGATCAAAATTTAAATATTACAGAAAGTATCAACAATAGTCACTCTGACGATATTCAAAGAGATTTAGCACTATCAACAGATACTAATCTTACTAAGCAGGTCAATATTGATAACAATATATCTAATCAGACAAGTCAAGATGATTTAGTAGACAATACAAATCAAAATTCCAATCAAATATTAGAGTCAAGTCCTAAGACTGTCTCTAACAACAAACAGATTGAGAATCCTACAATACAAAGAAATTTAGATGAGTTGTCTGGGATTAACAGTCCTGATATTGTTACACCTACAGTCGATCGCAATATTGATCTTCCAAACACCATTATAAATGCTCCTAATGTAGATAGTTCTGAGCAACGACTCCAAAGACAGTTTGATGAGACTTCTGATAACACAAGTACTAATCAAACTATTTCACAATCATTACAAGATGCTTCTAATCAATTAAATATAGATTTTTCAAGCACATCAAATACCGATACTAAGATACAAAATAACTATAGTGATCCAAACTCATCTAATACATCTACTAGTATTATTCCTTCTATAATCAATGATACATCTACTCAAATTCAAGCTAATTCTAACTTAGAAGATATACCAAATCGTAGTAGTTTACCAATTGACGTAACCAGCGATCGTGATTTAGAAGTACTCCCAATCAAAGAAGTATCTATTTCTGATATCAACACTAGTAATATTCCCAATGAATCACTTCAAAGTAGTATTACTCCATCTGGTTCGGAGAATTATACAATACAGCGAAGTATAAATAATCAAGAATTTAATAATAATACTAATAATGAAATTTCAGGGGGTAATCTTAATGAGCACCTGTCTCAAAATAGTTCTGTTAATGAATCTTCAGCGTTAATCCAAAGAGAGTCTGACTTAGATAGTACGGAATCTAAATCTGATACTAATATTAGTAATAATACATCGATAGAACAGCCACCGATAAGTAATTCTAGTCTAGATATTGCAAGTAATTCAAGTCTTCCAACAACTAGTAATTCGGCAATTTCTTTAGATGTTCAAAGTAAGACTAGTGAGTCTAATCAAAATATTTCTGGTTATCAAGGTGATCAATCTAGTAGTAATAACTTCTTGCAAAAGGATACTTCTTCTAATATTGGGAATATTATTAATAGAAATATATCTCAAGAAAATATTTCAAAGCCTAATAGTGATGTTAATACTGAGATTATCTCTAATAATCCTGTAAACAATTTACTTTCAAGAAAATTTGATTTAGGCTCAGATGAGCCTACTAATGATAGCAAGCCTGATATTGAAGACATTCATGCGATTAGCAGTACTAAAAATGATACTACAGAAGATATTATCGGTAGTATAAGTCAAGCTAATCCAGTCATTAACACTCCAAATAATAATTTCAATGATGCTTTTACAGCAAATCCACAGAATAATATCCAAAGAGATAGCTCAGATACTCGCAATATAGATGTTGCAGAAAGTGCAAAAAATACTTCAATTCAAAGAGATCCTGAGATTTCAATATCTAACAGTATAGATATTAATAGAGATATATATGGAACTTTTCCATCTATCAAAGGTGCAGATAATTCTGACAATAATATTAATACTCAGGCTGATAGCATTATAGATAGCAATGTAGATCAATTATCTAATCTAGATAGTATTTCTACTATAGCCAATCAAAATATTCAACTCCAAGCAGATAATGCTTATAAATCTGATGAAGCTTTGACAGAACATATTCAAAATTATATCCAAAGAGATACATCAAATATCCGTAATTTAGGAAATATAGACGCTACTCAAATCCAAAGAAATTCAAGTTATGACAATATAGATTTAGCTAATATTAATGAACGATCAACCTCAATTAGTCAAGATACTATTAGAGCTTACTCTCCAAGTGAAGAAAATGTTACTTACAACAATGAAAGCACTAATCTTTTTAGTAATATAGATAGTGAAGCAGAAAATTCAAATAATTTAAATGATCCTTTTATAGGAGAAAGTCAAAACATTCAAAGGCAATTAGAGTCTATTACTGTTAATGATTCTGTAATTAATTCTACAAGTGTCTTGCCTGAACTTAGTATTCAAAGAGAATCATTAAATTCATCTCTTCCAAATACATCATCTAACCTACTAGATACTTCTATTAGTAATAATGAGAATAACAATATTCAGCTAGAAGCATTTTCTGATTCCATTAGTATTTCTGAACTAAAGAATTCTCAAGATCAATTAATCGCTAGTCCGATAGATTCTAGCAGTAGTACTAATACTCCATCTAGAAATGATATTGTTACACCAAGCGATCGCTTAAACAATCAACTTCAAAGACAAATTGAATTGTCAGATGTAGATGCAGCCAATCTTTCTGCGGATATTGAAGATGCAGATCCTAGAGGTATGAATTCTGCTATACCAGATGATTTACTGCAAATGTCACGACAGGAATCGCCAGATATATCTACAGCTAAATTAGATACATCTAATACAGATAATAATTATCCTAGTCTTCAAACTCAATTCGATGGCTCTAGTTTGAGTCCTTCTTCTGTTTTGGATAGTGATTTATCTAGAGCTACTGAAGATATTAATAGAAACATTATACAAAGTGATTCAATTACATTAGCTACAGATAATATTATCAATAGAAAAGCTGATCAAGTTGATGCGGTAAATAATAACAATTTAAATGGTGATTTAAATCAAACCATTGATATATCTACTAATAAGGAAGAACAATCAGTTCAAAGAGAAGAATATTTAGAGATCAATGAAAATATTAATGGCAGCAATGTTAATTCTGAATATGAAGATAGCAATACCTTTGATCAAGTTAGTGCATTCCAGACAATTCAACCTACGTTAGATATCGTTTCACCAGACAACTATTTAGATAGAGATTTACCGAGTTTTCAAGATCCTAATGTTGTTGAGCTTACTCAAAATAACTCTTCACAAGAAATACCGCAGAATAGTCTGAACAATATCTCTAATGAGCAAATCCAACGTAGTTATGAGCTTAATTCTATCCCATCTAGTGAATTAGTGGAATCTGATTCTAGTTTACCATCTTCTAGTGAATCAAGTTTTCTTAATGAAGATAATTTAAGTCCTACAAATTTGGAAGGATCAGATAGTTATGTAGTGAACAATACGAATAGCAATAGTAATGTGGCTATTGATTCAGAGAATAGTTTAGGAAATAGAGAGCAGAATATCCAGAGAAAATCTGAGACTGGAAATCCCTCCCAAAATACAAATATATCTAATTTAGATGCAAGGTTGCTAACAAATGATGTTTCAAGTTTAGAACTAGGTAATGAAATCCAGAGACAAGTTGATTTGGATAATGGTCGTACAGTTATAGATAAAGTGAATAATACAGATAGCGATCGCAACTTAGATGTGCAAGATGCGATCGCCCTATTTGGCGTAAATGAATATGTTGCAGAAGTTTCAGAGCTTCCGATTGCACAAAGTTCAAGCCAATCACTTCAAAGGGAAATTGACTCTAGTATAGATTTCAATGAGATTGATAGCATTAATACAAGCATTAATACAAAAGATGTAGACATCAGGAGTATTTCTCACATTGAAAATATTTCAGCAGATATTACTAAAGATACACAAAACATTCAAAGAGATCCTGATATTTCTCCTGATCCTTTTAAAAATAAAATAGATAGTACAGAGAATATTGGAGCAACCAGTCAACATCCATCTGTTACTGCTGCCCAAAGCCTAGTACAAACATCTGATACCTCACTTATAAATAGAAAACTAGATAGTGGCAATCAAGGTTTATCATCTCAGGACTTACGACCAATTTCTACAGATAATATTGTAGACGATTTATTACAAAGGGAGTCTATACAACTTCGCAATTCAAATGATCAACAATCCAGTGAATCTACTTCTTCCAATACTTCTATCAAATTATCAGAAAATATTTCAGACTATAGTTTAAATGAATCTTCTCAAGTATTACCGTTAAATCCAGTAGAAGACGATAATGTTGTTCAACTGCAACAGTCACTACAAGAAAGTAATGCAGTTGTAGATCCCATAAATACATCTCTAGATGTTGATCAAGCAATTCAACCTAAACTAGATATTGCGGCATCAGATAAATATTTGGATAGAGATTTAACTAATTTACAAGATGCGGCGCATTACAATATTGCCGAAACTCCTCAAAGTAATTCTTTAGGAAGAACATCACAAGATAGTCTAGATAATGTCTCTGGTGATCAACTCCAGCGTAGTTATGAATCTACTTCTATTCCATCTAATGAAGTGCTGGAATCTAATTATGGCTTACCATCTTCTAGCGAATCAAGTTTACTTAATGAATATAATTTAAATCCTATAAATTTAGAAGTATCAGATAGTTATGTAGAAAACAATACGAACATATCTACTGTAGATGCAAGTTTGTCAACAAATGATGTTGCAAGTTTAGAGCTAGGTAATGCAATCCAGAGACAAGTTGTTTTAGATAGTAGTCGTACAGATGTAGATATAAAAAGTAATACAGCTAGCGATCGTAACTTAGATACAAAAAATGAGATCAACTCATTTACTGTGAATGAGCATATTGTAGAAAAGCCTGATCTTCCCCACAAAATAACTGAACCAAGTCAAAACCTTCAAAGAGCTATCGATCTTACTCAAACTGTTAATGCAGAATTCAAAGGAGATACTCAAGAAGATTTAGGTACATTTAATAGTGATAGTAATCAAGTTGTTGATATCATTTCTAGAAAAGCAAATCAAAATGATGTTGCTGCTAGTCAAAATCTAATACAAACATCTGACACATCAATCATTAATAGAAAATTAGATAATAATGTTCACAGTTTAGAATCTCAAGATCTGCGAACAATTACTAGTATAGATGATAGTGAAACTATTATAAATGGTGACAATTCTCAAACTGAGAATACTCTTCAAAATTCTTCCCAGATCGGAGATAACTATTCACAAAATATTCAATTGTCTAATAATTCTGATTACCAAAATATTAATGCAAATATAAATGCAGATAATCAAGACTTAACAAATGATATTTCTGCTGATAACAACTCACAGGCAATCCAAGCAAAGCTAGATATACCAAATCCAGAGCTAAAGTTTGATAGCAATATAGACACTAATTTAGAGAGTAGTTATGACAATAATCTTGCTAGCACAACCAATGATCCTTTAGTTCAAAAATCACCCAATAGTTCTCAAGTATACTTAGAGGAATCTTCTTCTGTAGATACTAATGTATTAGATAATCATTCTATAAATTTACAACTATCATCACAGGAAAATATTCAAAAAGTATTAGACGAGTCAATACCTTCTAATTCCTCATCTCAGTCTATAGATATTAGCGATCAGGAAGTAAAAACTATAGATACATCAACTGGTTTAAGCTCTATTCAAAAAGGTGAAATAGATGCTAAGAGTCAGTTAATTCAAAGAAAAGCTGAAAGTGCTAATTCAGAAAGTATACCTCTAGAAAATCTGGGGAATGCAGTACAAGCGAAAACAGCAAATGCGATCGCAACCAGCAATAATCAAATTGATCAGACTGTTATCCAAAGGCTATCAGCTCAGGAAAATGCTGATGATTTGAATCTCCCGACAGTTTTACAAAATCTGGGACAAACGGATTCTTTAAGTAACTTTACACCACTTACCAATAACCAATTTAATAATCACATCAGTTCTCAATCTACTTCACCTCATTCATCCCAATTACTGCAAGCCAAAAGTAATAGTTCAACTTTCAGTAATACTGTCAGCAATTCTGGAAGTACTTCTAATCCTATAAACTCTCTATCAACTACACCTACTAGGATTCAGCCTAAAGCTGATCCAACTAATCAAGGTAGTAGTCCGCAAGTGAGTCATGATGGTTGGTCAAACATCGCCGAACTATTAGCCAATTTGCCACCGCCTAAAGTTTCTAGTAATCCATCAACTAGTTCATTAAACAAAAAGTCAGTTAGTTCTAGCGATCGCAGTTCTTTGGCTAGTAATCCCAAACCTAGTCAATCTACTTCAAGTCAGACTACATCTAGTCAAACGGTAATTCAGCGATCGCTTGACGATAGCGATGATGGCGATCTCTACATTACCCCAGCGGGCTTACAGCGCGGTAATCCCAATCAGAGTGTCAATAGCCAATCTAATACCATCCAACGACAACAAATGCCATCAGCAGATGCCAGTTTGCCTGAGGCAACCGTTAAGGTGGACTCTCATGATGACAGGGACAATGATGCCAATTTTGAAGAAAATCTCAATGCATTAGCTCAAGAAATTTACGTTTTGTTAAGACAACGCCTCGAAATTGAAAAAGAAAGACAAGGATCTAGGTATCAAGGCAGATTGCCTTGGTAATCTTAGGATAGTGCTACCAAGCACGAATATCCTAACGCTTTAAAACTAGTAAGGGATCAAGCATGACAGGACAACTTGTAAAGGCTATGCTCACTACTACCGATGCAGGGGCGGCAGCAATAAATTTTCAGTTTAATCCTACTGAACTCCAATTTCGGCGATCAGTTAGCCTCAATCGTTCGGCAGGCGCACGTACAGCGTCAGGACTGCCCAAAGTTACCTTTGCCTATCCTGAGCCAGTTAGTCTATCGTTGAGCAATTTAGTCTTTGATACTTACGAATCAGGTACAAGCGTCCTTACCTTAATCGAGCCAATTATTAAGGCTACTGACTTTACAGGGCAGTTAGAACGTCCACCCGTATATGTTTTTGCTTGGGGACAAACCCAATATCTCAAATGCTTTGTTAAACAAGTTAGTTATAAATTAACAATGTTTCTGGCTGATGGTACACCTGTAAGAGCAACTGTTGATATGTCACTAGAAGAAGTGGATAGTACCCAACTCTAAAAAATTGAGATTAATGAATAGCGTTGCTTCGTAACGTTATTCATATCCTTAGCGATCGCTCCAACCTTAAACTAATACCCATTGACAATGCCCAAATACATACCAACACCCTTACTACAAATTGATGGAACTGCTGCTTCCGCAGATTTACTTAATGATATTTTGCAAATATCTGTGGAAGAGAGTCTACATCTACCTGGGATGTTTACCCTAATTATTAATAATGATTATTTTCCGGGGAATGCTGACACTACATGGAAACATCAAGCATCACTTGCGATCGGTAAGAAAATCAAAATCGGTTTTACCTCCAGCACCACTGAGGATGCTGGTTTTTCTACTGAGGAAACTGGATATGTCTTAGACGGTGAAATTACTGCGATCGAGACAGAATTCAACGAAAAATCACAAGCTCCCATTATTATTCGCGGTTACGATATCTCACATCGCCTACATAGAGGGCGCTATAACCGTTCTTTCCAAGATGTTACCGATAGTGATGTAGTTTCTAAAATAATCGGTGAAGCTGGCATTTCTTCTGGAACTGTAACCGCAACCACACTTGTCCATGAGTATCTTTTTCAAGAAAACCAGACTAACATGGAGTTTTTACGGGAAAGAGCGGCTCGTGTCGGCTTTGAACTCTATGTCCAAAACGGCAAGCTCAACTTCCGTCAGCCCACTCAAGACCAAGAATTAACCCTAAAGTGGTTAGAGGATATTCATAGCTTTAGAGTACGTGTTTCTAGCGCAGAGCAGGTCAGTTCTGTAGAAGTAAGAGGTTGGGACTATGCAACCAAGAAAGCTATTGTTTCCACAGCTTCAACAGAACAGGTAATTACTACAACCGAAAGTGGAAAAGGCAGTGCAGCCAGTACCAAATTTACGGTTAGCCCCAAAATGATTGTTGTTGATCAGCCTATATTCAGTGCAGCCGAAGCTCAGAAAATAGCGCAATCATTATGCAATGAATTAGGTGGAGAATTCGTTAATGCTGATGCTAAAGGAGAAGGGAACCCTAGCATTAGAACTGGCAGAGTAGTGAAATTAACGGATATGGGTAGCTATAGTGGTAGTTACTATGTTACGGAAACTCACCATTTGTTTCATGAGCGCAAATATATTACTCAATTTAGTGTTAGAGGCTTAAGAAGTAGTGGCGATATCGTTTCTATCTTGTCAGCAAAACCACATCTAGAACCTGGACAAACCATGCTGGTTGGTGTAGTAAGTAACAACAACGATCCTAAAGGCTGGGGAAGGGTGCGGGTAAAGTTCCCTACTCTTACAGAGGAGCATGAAAGTAATTGGGCGAGAGTTGTCAGCGTTGGCGCAGGTCCCACAAGAGGGTTTGATTGCTTACCTGAGGTTAATGATGAAGTGTTAGTAGCCTTTGAGCATGGGGATATTCATCGTCCTTATGTAATTGGTGGCGTATGGAATGGAACCGACGCACCACCTGAAACAGTTGCTAATACTGTTGTCGATGGGAAAGTCCGCTTACGCACTTTTAAAACTCGTGTTGGACATAAGCTCCAATTTGTCGAAGAGGATAAAGATACAAAAAAAGGAGTGTATCTTAATACGATAGGTGGTCACAATCTACGACTAAACGATAGCGATAAATTCGTAGAACTAGAAACTACGGGAGGACATAAGTTCCGTGCTGATGATAGTAGTAAAGAAATTAGCTTAACTTCTACAGGGAACATAACAGTAAAAACTGGTACAAGTGGTTCAGCAAATGATCTCACGGTCAATGCGGCAAATATTACATTGACGGCTACTACCAACATTACGCTCAAAGTTGGTAGTAATAAAATCGTAATTTCTAATTCTGGAATTGATATTGAAGGACTCAAAGTCCAAATAAAAGCTTCAACATCAGTAGATGTTGAAGCGACGGCAACTAATACTATTAAAGGTGCTGTCGTTAATGTTGATGGCAGTGGAATGGCAGTAATTAAAGGCGGTTTAGTTAAAATTAATTAGTCGGTTCTGCTATAAACTTCGAGGCTAGAGGAGAAATAAGTAATGGGTCAACAAGTAGTAATGGGAGCAATGATGCAATGCAGTTTTGGTGCTGCTCCAAGTTCGCTGATCGTCATTCCTAAAGGACCGCCGACAATGGCGGGAGGACCTTTAGCGGCAACGATCATGGACTTTGCCCCGATCGCTAATATTCCACCCTTCGGCGTGTGTAGCTCTATTGCTAATCCTATGGTAGCTGCGGCTACTGCGGCAGCTTTTGGCGTATTAACGCCTATGCCTTGCATTCCTGTAACTGTAGCTCCTTGGGTTGTCGGCGCACCAACCGTATTGATCAATAATTTCCCTGCTCTCAACAATTCTGCTAAATGTATGTGTACTTGGGGTGGTGTAATTTCGATTAATATGCCCGGCCAATTTACAGTACAAGTTCCATAACTATCCGTCAGTAACTATCAAATTATGAGCGCATCAGATCAAGATTATATTGGTAGAGGCATTTCGTTCCCATTAAGGGTGAGCGTACAGGGTGGACTGAAAATTGATGGAGGCGATCGCAACTTAGAAGAATCGATCTCCACAATTTTGAATACGAAATTGGGTGAGCGCGTATATCGTCCTAACTTTGGTAGTCGTTTAGCAGATTTGACCTTTGCGCCAATGAATCCACAGACAATTTTGTTGGCGAGGGTTTATGTGGAAGAAGCCTTGAATCGATGGGAGCCAAGGATTAAAGTGACGGGAGTTTATGCTGATCCCGATCCGATTAAAGGTCGTCTCGATCTCAAAATTTTATATCGCCTTAAAGATGGGCATGACACCCGTAGTATGGTTTATCCATTTTATTTGCTGCCTCCTAATGAAAAATAATACTTATTAAGCTGTGGCGCACGCTGTGCGTGCGCCACAGCTTACAGCCTATTTACAGATAAATTTTGAGAAGGCGCAAAGCGCTGTAATAAGTATTATTACTAGTGATCTTGGGGGTGAAAAGCGCCGATTGTGAAAGTTAAGCCAGTTAGGTTTAAGCTTTTTTAAATAATTCGGTAGTTCATCGTTAAATGCTGCTCTAGCTAGTAAAATTCGGCAAGGCATAATTCACTAGAGAGCTTTGTGTAATGACCAGAGAGTTTGATTTTCTCCCTAATTTGCCCAAATCCGATCTTGATGATCGTACTTTTGCGGAGTTAGTGAATGAATGTCTGCTGCGAATCCCCCGCTATTGTCCTGAGTGGACAAATTATAACCCTAGTGATCCTGGGGTAACACTCATTGAGTTATTTGCTTGGTTAACCGATCAAATGTTGATGCGGTTTAACCAAGTGCCGCGCCGTAACTACGTTGCTTTTTTAGAACTATTAGGGATTCGGTTACAACCACCAGCCCCTGCTCAAACTGAAGTTACCTTTTATTTGAGTGCATCGTTGCCTGAGACATATACGATTCCTGCGGGAAGTGAAGTGGCAACGGTACGCACAGAGGAAGAGGATGCAATTATTTTTAGCACCGATCAACCACTAGTAATTGCCAAGCCGCGCATTTCCCATCTCCTTGCCGCATCAACTATTGAAGAAAAGCCTGAATCTTTACGGGATCTCTTGCAGGATGTCTGGTCGGAAGATAATGAGGAAGAATGGTCGGGGCAAGAAATCGCTTTATTTAGTGATCCGCCCCAACCGAATAATTGTTTTTATGTAGTTTTTGATGAAGAACAACCGATTGATGGGAATGTAATTGCGCTCAAATTTAAAGGGGAATCAGCAACCACTACAGGGATCAATCCTAACAATCCACCAAGGTATTGGGAGGCATGGGATGGATATTTATGGCAGCCAGTATTGTTAAAAGATAGTGACGATCACACTAAGGGGTTTAGCTTTAGTGAATTAGCTAATGAGGGTACAAATCCTTTGCAAGGAGCAGAGATTATTTTTCATCTACCGCTCACTTGGAACGTATCACAGTTTTCGACCTATCGTGGACGGTGGCTGCGCTGTAGTTATGTGGAACCGACAGGAAATCAGTCGGGATATGGCCGATCGCCACATATCATCGGCATAAGTGCCCGCGCGCTCGGTGGGACGGTGAACGTAACACAATGCTATGCGATCGCCAATGAAGTTGTCGGCGAAAGTAATGGCAAATCAGGGCAGGTGTTTTACTTACTCAATAAGCCTGTATTACCACGAAAAGAGGATGAATACCTCTTAGTGAGTCCACCTGTGGGATTGCCACAAATATGGCGAGAAGTGAGCAACTTTTCGGAGTCAGGACCAAATGATCTGCATTATGTGATTGATTCTACTTCTGGAATGATTCAATTTGGACCTTTTGTACAAACTCCCAATTATCAGAATCAGCATACGTTGCAACGCATGAGGCTACAGGGGGAGCCAATGCAAAGGGTAATGACTGATGGGAATAATGCGATCGCCCTCAATCCCGAAGCAGCAACAATCGCTTCCCGTTCTAGTGGTATCCAATATGGCGCGGTTCCGCCCAAAGGCTCAATCATTCAAATGGTGAAATACCGCACGGGTGGTGGTTTTCGGGGCAATGTCCAGCGAGGTAGTATTCAAATCGCTAAAAATGCGATCCCTTATGTGGCAAGCCTCACCAACCACCTCTCAGCATCTAATGGTGCTGATGCCGAATCCCTCGATGATGTTGCTATCCGTGTTCCTAAGATGTTAAAGACTCGCGATCGCGCTGTCAATCAAGCGGACTTTGAATATCTCACTATGCTTGCGGGCGAAGGGACAGTAGCAAGAGTTCTCTGTACTCCTGCAAAGAGGAAGGAAGACGCAGGGACAGTCAGACTATTAATTGTGCCCAGAGTGCGTACTGTGGGGATTGATCAGGGAGAAGGAATTGCGCCTGAGCAGTTTATATTAACTCCGCAATTGAGAGATCGGATCTTGAACTATCTCGATGAACGTAAAATGTTAGGGGTACAGATTCAACTCGAATCACCGAAATATGTAGGTGTATGCGTTCAAACAGAAATTTCCCTAGAAAAAGACTATAGTAATCCTCAAGTACAGCAGGACATCATTCGTCAATTGAAGGTAATGCTATATCGCTTTCTCAATCCAATTACGGGCGGTGTACAGGGACAAGGTTGGGAATTTGGTCGTCCCGTCTATCCCTCTGATATTGTTAAACTATTGCAAAATATTCAAGGAGTAAGGTTTTTGGGGACAGTTCAGCTATTTGAAATACGCTATGAAAATGGAGAATGGATGAGGAAACTGGCACCACAACCAATTATTGATCCAAGTCCCACAGGTTTAATTTGTTCTTGGCACAGTCCAAGGTTTCGCTCTAGTCACGTCATTAACATCGTATAACCATGTTGCCTACAGAAACATCATGATACCAACTCTTAAACCTTACCGATAAATATCAATCAATTTTCTATGGCTCCTAAAAGTAAGCTGCAAGCGCTCAGTGTCCGCCTCATTTCTATGAAAACTCCCGATGCTACGGAGGAATCTCTGGCTAGCGCCGATCTCAACATCCAGCAGCAAGGCGAGTTAAAGTTGAATAATGTGCGATCGCCTAATCCTTGCAATTTACTGATCCATCCCAATGAGCCTAGTGAAATCGTCGTTAAGCTCAAAAATTCTAGTAATCGCTCGCTCCTAACTGACTTGCGAGTCGAAGGAAATTTCCCAGAGGGATGGTGTCAAATTGGCATGGAAGGGAATGAACTGCCCCCCCATGCAGAAATGGAAGCAGTGCTCTATTTCCAAATACCTGCCGATTTCTTTGAGAGACAAGATGCGATCGAGCCAAATCAAACTTTAACTATTAACTATCACGGAATATTACAGGTTTATGGCGGTTATGCCCAAAGTCCAGATACTAATGAGGAGGTAGAAACATCATCAACACTAGTTTCCCGCCTAGAACTATTTGATATTGAATCCTTCCGCCTCTATGTGCGCCCGACTAGCCTTTATCTAGATTTTCTGCCTGATGTCTATCGGGAAGTCGATTTTGTGGGGCGAATGCTCAAAATTTTTGAAGAATGCCTTGAGCCTGATGTCCAAATTTCCAATACCCTTTGGGCGTACCTTGACCCGATGCTTTCCCCAGAAACAATGTTGCCATTTTTAGCGCATTGGGTAGGTTGGGAATTAACACCAGCGATCGATATGCAGCGTCAACGCTATCTAATCAAACAAGCAATGCAAATTTACCGTTGGCGAGGAACCCGTCGCGGATTACGGTTTTATATACATTTATTCACGGGACTGCCTCTTGACGAGCATTTACCAGAACAGGAAAAACATATTAGTGTTTTTGAAGTGACAGGACAGGGCTTTTTGATAGGAGCATCGCAACTAGGGGTCAATACATCGGCAGGAGGGCGTAGACCTTTTCATTTCATTGTGAGGATTCGTAACGATTTACAAAATAGGCTCGATTTAGCCCTAATTCATCAGATCATCGAACGAGAGAAACCCGCATTCTGTACCTACGACTTAGAAATTATATGAATGACTTTCCCTATCCCAAAATTCAGTCCTTTGAACGCTTACAGGTATCCGATGGACTAATGATTAATAGTGAGCGCTGGCGATTAGCTCATGAATATCACTATCAACGTCAAAACGTCCAGTTTCAATCCCTATTTCTCCCCGGAATTATCTGTGGCTTGGGAGTTGTGCCGATCGAGGCTCCTGCGGACTTACCTGCAAAATTTCGAGATGGTCGTTGGGTACAGATTCAAGCTGGCATAGCGATCGATCTCAATGGCAATTTTATCGTTGTACCTAAACCATTAGATTTTCGGATTTCCTCATCAGCCTTTGAGCAAGAGATTGAAACTGTATATCTTGTACTGAGCTATGTTGATCCGAGCAAGCTCAAAAGAGCAAATAGTAATGAAGTGATTGTGGAAACTTTTCGAGTTAACGAGAAATCCACTTCCCTTGTAGATACTGATATCGAAATTTGTCGAATTGCGATCGCACAGGAAACGGTAGAAATCAAAAAGCCTGCGGACTTATTTGCACCTACTGTATCTGAGTTAGATCTGCGCTATCGTCTACAAGCTAGATTACGCCCACAAAATTCGATTCACCTTGCTTGCTTTAGTACAGGTGCTAACTCAGCCACAGAAATTAAACAAAACTTCAAATTTCTAGGACAATCCCTAACAAGCTTAGCTCCTAGCCTTGGGATGTTAGAAACAATTCCCGAACTCAATATCCAATCAGAATTTACACCTGATCAGATACTTCCCTATCACTTACTTTATTTACATAGTTCTCACGTCAATGCTTTAAACGAAACCACTCAACTATCTTTAAGAGAATATATCGCTAATGGTGGATCAGTTCTGCTCGAAATCCCTATTCAAGATACAAAACTAGAGGAGTTACTCGCAATTCAGGCTGAACTCCAAACCGCAAGAGCAAAACTAAAAAAGAATTTACCTCCACAAATCACGCCTAGATTTACTGATGGCTCAGATCCTTCTTTGCAGTCAGAGTTACAGGAAGAGCTAGATGCGATCGCGATCGAAATTCGCTCTCAAACTGATGAGTTGTTAAACTCTCTTAAAAGCAACTTACCCATAGAAGCACCATTAATCAATTTTGTCGAACTAGAGCGCAGTCACCCCCTACGCAGTCAACCATTTCTATTCGCAAGCTTACCAATAATTCTTGAACATCCTGTTCAAATCCTAGCAGGTGACGGTATTATCGCAGTATTTGGCTCTCTCTCATCGCTTTTCGGGGGGATGATTGATGGTCAGCCTATTTCTAGAGAAGACACTCGAACTTTCCAAGAACTAGGTATTAATATTCTGAACTGTGCAACCCAACGCTATTCTATGTCTAGGGCAATGCAAATTAAGCCTCAATCCCTTGATGATATGGCTTCGCCAAGCGATCAACGACGTATTACAAATATGTTACTTTAGGCGCTCTAACATTTGCTTATGTCTGACTTATGCCTGATTTATTAAGCTTATTTAAGGTATCTAACTATGTCATCTATTCGTCACGTTGTTCCAATTGTTATCAGCATTCAAATTGTAGTTGCAGTTGGGATTACAAATATAATTTCCTTCTATAGTAGTGAACATACAGTCCAAAAATTAACTAAAAACCTTTGTGACAATTTAAGCCGCCGTGTCGAACAGAATATTAATTCCTATCTTAAGGATTCAGTGCAGATCAACCAAGCCTTAGCTACTGCTTTGACAAATGGGAGTGTTAATCCTAACGACATTAACCAAGTACAAAGAGAATTATTCAATAAATCTAGAGAGTTTAATACACAAAACATCCTCTTCTTTGGTAATGAAAAAGGCTCAATGGTTGGGATTGAACGTCAAGCGCCATTAAGCTCCAAATTTCTCTTGCGAATTCGGGATGAGAGTACCGTCCCCAATCGACCAACCTACGAACTTAGCAGCAATGGGGAAAGAGGAAAATTAGTCACTAATGAAGTATACGATCATCGAAATCGACCTTGGTATGTAGCTGCTAAGCAATCTGGAAAAGCAATCTGGAGCTCCATTTTTGTGAGTACCACCGATGGCGAACTAACTACAACCAAGGCAACACCGATCTATAACTCTGATGGGATTTTGCAGGGAGTAGTAGGCATTAATATTTCCCTAAAGCAGATTAAGCAGTATATGCTAGAAATCCGTCCTACGGATAAGTGGCAAGTGTTTTTAGTAGAAGAGAATGGCAATTTAGTTGCATCAACATCTGATGAACCAATCTTTAGCAACCAAGGTAATAGTGTCGAGCGCTTTGAGATCTCTCAGAGCAAGAATCTTAAACTTCAAAAAGCAGGTTTATCTATCAAAGAAAATTTAGGAGGATTTAAAAATATTCAAGAATCTCAAGCTCTTGAATTTGAGGTTAATGGCGAGAAATATATTGTTAGCACCCATCAATTGTCTAAAGATTTGCAGCTAGACTGGTCTGTGGGCATAATCGTGCCTAAATCTATCTTTATGAAAGAAATAGATGATAACAATCGTGTCACATTGATTATTATTGTCATCATGCTGGGCGTAAATATTGTGATTGGTTTGGCGATCGCCTCATGGCTATTGCGCCCAATTAAAAACCTGATGATTGCAGCCAAGGAGATCGAAGAAGATTCATTCAATCCTGAGGCTTTAGAAAAAATTACTACACGCAAGGACGAATTGGGGCAAATGGCAAGAGTATTTCAGGAAATGGGTAGTACTGTTGCCGAACGAAATCAAGGGCTGAAAAGTCAATTAGACAAATTACGCGAGGACAATGACGAAGCCAAAAAAGCAGTCATGAATTCATCAATGGGAAGCTCAAACTCATTAAAATCAATTTTGAGCCGTTCTAGAGCCGCTCGCAGCAAATAGGAGAATATATCAATGTCAGCAAATCAAATTGGCTTAGAGATCCCTCAAAAAGAATTAAGTTTTAAAATTGGCTCTGAAAAGAATTCTTTTTCTGTAGTTGTCATCAATAACAGCGATCAATTTGCCAGTTTTCAACTTGAACTTATTGCGGCTGGAGCGGATGTCCAAACGGTTGGATATGAGTGGTACAAAATCTCTCCAGATGTAAGCGTCAAAATTCCTCCTGGGGATTTAGTAGAGTTTGTTGTCTCCATCATTGAAACTCCAATCCCAGGGTTTATGGGGATTATGAATGTGACCGTACAAGCGGTTTCGATGGAATTGCGCGAAGAAAATCGTGAAATCATCCGTATTAATCTACAAGCAGGGGGGACGCGATCGCAGTTAAAAGTAGAAATTCCCTCACAAAAACTGCAAGTCACACCTCTAGAAAGTGTAGAAATTCCGATCGTAATTGGCAACACAACCCAGCAGAGTACAAATGTTACTTTAAATTGTATAGGTTTACCTGAATCATGGTTCCCGAAGGGACATATTCAACAATTTGCGATTAAGCCTGGAGGAATACTTAAAACATCATTTTTATGTACTTTACCCTTTGATCAAGAAGCAGTCTCCCAAATTTATCCCTTTGCGATAGATGTCATCCATACAAATGGCTTGCCATCTCACGCTGAATGTAGTTTAGAAGTATTACCTAAAGGGTCATTAGAATTTATCTGCTCTGAAAAAGCTCTTTCTATCCCTCCTAAAACATCATGGAAAGAATGGAAATCATGGTGGAAATTTTGGCAATCCCCATCCGCTATATTTCCCCTAACGGCAAAAAATGCTAGCAACCTTGCCCACAAAGTTAATTTCGATATCGAAAATATTGCCACAGATGAAGACTTTTCTTATGAAGTCTCCCCCAATGAAGCAGTAGTTGAACCATTCAGTGAGATCAATTTTAATCTACAAATTGATAAGTCTCGACCTTGGTTTGGAAAAGCTAAGAAGTTGAATCTATTAGTTAAAGCGAACTGGCAAGAACCTAGAGTTAATACTAATGATGAAATTCAATCAATTGAATTATTAATCAAGCCAATCGTTCCCTTTATATTTATAATAATTTTAACTGGGTTAACTTTATTTGTTGCTTGGTTTTTTTCTTTTCTCAATCCTTATAACCCATTCCCTCCTCACAATGCTCCTGTTACCTCTGTCCAATATGACGGTAAGGGTACGTTTGCAGTTAGTAGCTCTAACGATCGCACTTTGAGGAAATGGTTTATAGAAGGATTTTATAACCCTGTTCTCAATCAAGAGCTGGGAGTCTTCGCCAATCCGAAAAAAGCAGTTCGGACTGCCCGTTTCCGTCCCGTGCATAATGACTTGGTAGCGGCTGGACTAGAAAATGGAGAAATTCAGATTTGGGATGCCAACAATGAGGCAAATCAACCTCTAGCAACTTTTAGTACTCAAGCTGATGATCGCGTGTTTGCATTAGCCTACACCCTCGATTCAAGAACTCTCTTTAGCGGGCATGGTAGTGGCGCTTTACTCAGATGGGATCTCCAAGATCTATTTACTACAAATCCACCAACGCAGCCTACCCAATCTAAGAAATTTGATTTTGCGATCTCTTCAATTGACTTAGTCGGTCAAGATGACAATGTTTTAGCGATCGCGGGACGTTATAACCAGCTATTGCTATGGAACTGGGTTAAAGATTCTGTTAAAACCCTTACTTATCCTCAGTTAGGTGGGCAGGATGATTACATTCAGAGTATTTCTGTCCCAGATCGCAGACGTAATTTACTAGCAACGGCGGACAATCAAGGGTCTATTTCTGTCTGGAATCTAAGTACTTGTTTGCAGAGTAATACCCCATGTCAAGTGATTGACAGTTGGACTGCTCATGGCGGAAAACCTGTACGCTCCGTTGCATTTAGTTTAGAAGGGTGTTATTTAGTCAGTGGTGGTGACGATGGACTAGCAAAGCTATGGACTTTAACTAAAAATGGCAAAAGAACTGGCGATGTTAATGGAAAGGTTGTAGAAACTCGTCCTACTCCCGTCAATGCTGTAGATATCCATCTAACATCTAAGGAAATTTTGACTCTGACTGGCACAAATGCTGGAAAAGTGTTGGGACAAAAAACAGATCGGATTTTTAACTTAGGCTGCGATAAACCCTAAACTTTAAGAAAATATTCTATAAATGTGTAAAATGGCAAGAACTGCTAAGCAATTCTTGCCATTTTGCGTCATTTGAGCCTTGTAAAGCAAGGCTCAAATGACGATATCGAACTGACGTTAACGTTAGCTTCGACTTCGCTCAGCTAACGTTAACGTCAGTTCGGGTTAGGCTGGCAAATTTTAAAAGACCAAAAGTAAAACCCTTGCGTAGCAAGGGTTTTACTTTTGGTCTTTGAGAGAGGGTTTGCATCGCAAACCCTCTCTCAAAGACCATTTCCAATTATCCCGAACTCACGTTAACGTTACGTTGGTGGAATATTTTTTATCTGCAAGAGCCTAAGCGGTCAAGTTGCTATTACTTGCATTTTTCTACAGTTCCATCGGGCATCGTCGCTCCACAAAAATTTGCACCCTGTAAGACTGCACCCCGCAAATTTGCGCCCGTGAGGTTTGCCCCTGAGAGATTTGCCCGTTGTAAATTTGCCCCGACAAAATCCGCCCCCCTTAGGTCAGACTGACTGAGATTTGCATCCAATAGTCGCGCCCCTCGCAAACGCGCCAAGCGTAAATTGGCTCCAGCTAAGTCTTCACCCCTGAGATTGCGATCTTCGCCGCCACGATTGACGATATCCCAGACAATCCGCCACTTGCGATCGAGCACCGTCTCCTCATTAATGATACTCTCTCGCAGATTTGCAAGGCGGAGATTCGCTCCTGCCAAATTGGCATCGGACAACTGTGCTCCTGCAAAATCTGCTTCTGTGAGATTCGCCTTCATCAAATCGGCATAGCGTAAATTTGCCTCATTGAACTTGACACGGGCAAGATTACTGCGGCGGAGATTGGTAATAAAGAGATAGGCTTGGGTGAAGTTGGCATCTTCCATATTGATCCCAGCCAGATTCGCTTTCTCAAAGTTTCCACCCGATAAATCCGATGCAACGAGGGTCTGACCATCAAGGCGTTGATTAACGATTTTCCAGACGAGAAACCATTTAGGCTCAAAGAAAGTATCACTATCTATTTTGCTCGATCGCAAATCAGTGTGAAATAAATTTGCCCCTGCAAATGTAGCTCCTTCTAGACTTGCCCCCTCTAAATTGGCTCTGGTGAGATTCACTTCACTAAAGTTAGTACGACGTAAATTCGCTCTTTTTAAGCGGGAGTTGGTAAAATCAGCTTTTTCTAATTCTGCAAGTCCTAGATTTGCACGTTCGAGATTAGCATTATCGATTTTCGCTCCATTCAACTTGGCAAATTGGAGATCGGCATTTTTCAAGGAAGCTTGACTGAGGTTGGCACGTTCGAGATTGGCATATTTCAGATTAGCTCGAAATAGATTTGCCCCTTCAAGCTTCGCTTCGAGTAAATTGGTATTTAAAAAATCAGCCCCCGATAGCAGTGCAAAGCGGAGATCAGCCCCCAGCATATTCGATCGCATAAATTTTGCACCATCCAGCTTTGCTCCACGCAGATCAGCTTTGCGCAGATCGGCATCCCTAACATTAGCGCCGATCAAATCTGCTCCCGCAAGTCTGGCATCTGGGAGATCGCACTCTGAGCATTCCTTAGTTTTAACGAGTTGATCAACATGGCTTTGATTTGCAGCCAGTACTGAGGTTGCTGTGGTGATAGCAATGATTGTGGAAATAGCGATCGCCTGTTTGATCGTCTTTTTGCCTATACCCATCCTTTTACTTCCGTATCCATCATTGGTTTTTCGAGTTTAATATATTCAATTTTTGCCGCTTGCAGGATATGTTTCATCTGCACAGGTTCACTGTGATCCGCCGCAATAAAGGCAGAATTGAGGGCAATATTGCGAATATTACCACCCGCCACACTGAGTTTAGCAAGTTTGAGATAGTCAAGCTCAAGCGTAGGCGTTTGCTTCGGAAAGGCCCGTCGCCAGATTTCCGCTCGCTGCTCGGCATCTGGAAATGGGAATTGCACTACAAAGCGTAAACGTCTGAGGAAGGCTTGGTCAAGGGAATTTTTGAGGTTAGTGGTTAATACGGCAAGTCCGCGATAGGCTTCCATTCTTTGCAAGAGATAACTTACACCGACATTGGCATGGCGATCGTGGCTGTCTTTAACTTCGGTGCGTTTACCAAAAAGGGCATCCGCTTCATCAAAGAGTAAAATTACACCTCCACCTTCAGCGGCATCAAAAATACGTTTGAGATTTTTCTCAGTTTCGCCAATATACTTATCGATGACAGAACTCAAATCAATGCGATAGACATCAAGCTGTAGTTCATTGCCTAAGACCTCAGCTGCCATCGTTTTCCCCGTGCCACTTGCGCCTGCAAACAGAGCACTAATCCCTAAGCCACGCCGACTCCTCCCTGCAAAGCCCCATGTTTCATAGACGGTCAATCGTTGGCGCACATGGGCAGCGATGTCATGGAGCACAAATTTTTCTTTGGAAGGTAGAATCAGATCTTCCCAAGTCGCGGTTGTTTCTACGCCTTGGGCAAGTTCATCTAGTCGCGGGCGTGACTGTGAACGGCAGGCATTCCACAAAGAATGCTCAAAGGAATTTTCAGTTTCCTGTTGATGCAGACTTTTTGCCTTGAGCGCCGCATTGTAGATATGGGTTGGAGAGAGATTGAAATAGGAAACAAGTTTGGTAATAGAGCCATTGAGAGAAATATGGAGATGCTCGTCTAGATCGCTGAGGGCATCTTTCCAGAGGGTTTGCTGTTCATGCACAGAAGGCGATCGCACCTCAAAGGTGATGATTGTGCGTTGATGTTGGCGGCGACGGGTTTGACTACTAATTAGCATCGGGCATCTGAGGATCTCGATCAGATAGCCAATCGCCATATCTTGATTATGATTTGGGGCTTCATCGCGATCGCAATCTAGCAAAATTGCCATATTGGTGAGCATATATTCGCGATCGCAGAGCAAAGCGAGGGAATGTAAATTCGTTAAATCTTGGGGCAGAATATTCGCCGATATTTTATAAAGTTTGAGTTTGAGATGGCGACAAACATTGGTGGCGATCGCTATTTTGCTAGCAATATCTTCACCACAAATCTGTAATACGGGGAGTAATTCCAATTCCTCTTGATCGGCTGTATGTATCCATGTCGCGATCGCCTGATTGACAATTTGTTGGTGGGAGTCAATAGTGACGGAATCCGTTGCTAAGGGATCTAACAAATGCAGTAAACGCTCGTCTAAATCCTCTTGCCCCATGAGATAGTGCAAAATTCGTTCATTAATACGTAAAGGACTAGCGGTTAGAGCATTACCTGCACCGATTTCTACTAATTGCCAGCGTCGCAGTGGAGCAGCAGGCGATAGCGCTGACCAATTAGGATGCTCTAGCAAAGACATTGCTAAGCTGAAAGTGGGATAGCTTTGCTTCGGATCATTAGTAATTGCAGCACAGAGGTTCGCCCATCCTGCATCAAGTTCCATTCCTACACAAAGGATTAAGACTTCTTTCTCAAATTGGGACAGATTAAAACTTTCACATAATTGTTGTAGGGGACTATCTGAGTCCTGTACGGTGGGATGTAATGACGATTGCTTGTCCAGAGTTACTCCTTGCTGCTGAGCAATTTTTTGCTCTAAGGTTTGGCGCATTTTCGCGATTTCGCTAAATAGAGCATTTTGATTGAGCTGGCGGACATTCACTGTGGGGCGAAACGGGGGGGATATGGTCATGACTCCATTACACTCTTAATTAACTTTTCCAGATAAGTGATTGCCTCCCGCTCTGACAGCAAGATCGCTTCACCTTTTTGCAAAATCTCATATTTGCCACCCCGAAATCCATGCCCCGCAATCAAACCCATTGATACTGCCATATTCCCTACTTCGGTAAGCTTGTTAATGCTCATCGTTTCTACTTCGAGGTCAAGTTGATGCCGAAGGTCTTTGTCATTCATGCTTGTTAATCCTAGCTTTAATGAGTTTTTTCTATGATATTGCTATGCAAATTGTGACTTTATCTAATTGCAAATTGCTGTATGATTTCAGCCTATTATTGACTATAAACTTTGCTAATTTGTGATTACTTAAACTTTTTACAAGGCACTGAGTTGTACAGTTAGTATGTATAGCGCTCAGCGCTAACCATGTTAAACACAAGTTAAATTTAATCAAGTTAAATCTCAAAAATCCTGCTTACTATGAGGAGTGACAGCACCATATTTGCTTCAAATAGCGACAACAGCAATGATACCGAGCAAAATGCAGGATTGATCATGGTGGATATTCTGACATTATCCACACAGCAGCAACAAATTATCAATTGGGTTATGCGGCATCGCGAGTCCACCCTTGAGGCGATCTCGACAGGTATTGGCATAGCTCCTGAAGATACCTTGCTCGAAATTGAAGCTTTAATTAGTCAAGGATTTCTCGAATTAATTGCCAATGAAGAGGGGAATTATTACGCGATCGACTTTCGTCGTCAGCAAAGTATTAACAATCTTGATGCGATACCCAATGCATCCGTGGCAATTCGACCTCTATCGATCATCCTCAACCCATCGGGGACGGTTTCCATTGCTACAGGGGAGAAGTTTGATATATGCGTAACGGTTACTAATCAGGGCGATCGCAGTGCTGTCATCAGTGTGGCGATCGACGAAGACTCTAGCTCAATTTATTCTTGGTGTGCTTTCCCTTCCGAGCGCCTTGCCCTCAGTGTGGGGCAAAGCTGTGAAGTATTGTTTTCGATTCAAGTACCGCCAACGATACCTCCCAAGGAATATAGCTATACCATAATCATTGATGCCCCTGAGCATTATCCCGAAGATACACCAATTCAATACAAGGGGAAGGTAATTGTCACCCCTTCTATCCAAGAAGTAGTCAGGGTCAATGATCCCACCTTTGCCACAATTCCTCGTACCACCTCCACCAGTCCACACCAAATGCGAGGAGGAGAAATTTGGCAAATCTTAATTTCAGTAAATAATCGTTCGGAACGGGTTGATCGCTTTCGGGTTACCATACCTGATCTCGACCCCAAATGGATATCCGTTTACTATCCTGAAGGCTTAGCGTTAGTAGGAGTTGTCGAGGCGGCGGAAGGTTTACCCCTCAACCCTGATACTCAAGGACAGATCACCTTACTTTTCAAGCCCCCCATGGATGCTTGGGCAGGTATTTATTCGCCAACTATTCGTGTCCATTCGACCAATAATCCCGAATTAGCACTGTTAGACATTGTTTATTTTGAGATTCTGCCAGTCTATCAACTGGATATTCAACTAGTAACTTTGCTGACAAGAGTCGAAAATCAGCCATCTCTCTACGAAATGCGCTTTAAGAGTAGTAGCAATATTGCTCGTGAATTAAGCGTGCGTGCAAGTAGTCCTGAACAGGATGGACTCTTAACTTACAGCTTTAGTACCGAAGAAACACGAATTTCTCCCTATGGCAATTCTCGACTTAACCTAGAAGTACAAACTACGAAAAAGTGTAAACCTAAGTTTTTAAGTGAGCTCTATCTCAGTTTCATTGTTGAAGTGGAAGATAAGCAGGGAGTTGCTTTAGTTAGCGATCGCTACTTAGGCAATTTGATTGTCCCTGCTCGTCCTTGGTGGCAATTGGTACTAGTGATCATCGGCATCTTAGGCATCATTGGCACAATTATCTTTTTGATCTGGTGGTTCTTTTTCCGCCCACCTGAAGTTCCTGTCGTCGTTGAATTTACTTCCGAATCACCAAACTACCGTGAAGTTGCTAATGAGGCAATTCGCTTACGGTGGCGGATTACTAATCCTGACCTAATTAAAGAAATTAAAATAGAAGGACTAGGTGAAGATCAAACTACCCTCAGTCCGCCTGTAGTCTATAACTTTACTGGTGGTATTCCTCCTGAATTAAAGGAATATTGCGTGATTGATCGCGAACTACTTTGTCAGAATGTCCCCACCGATGCGCGCAAGCCTAGTCAGTATATTTTCCAAATGAACTTGGCATCAAAGAATCCCAAAACTCGTACTTTACCATTAGCAAAGACTACGAAGATCCTTGTTGAACCTGTCCCCCAAGCGCAGATTTTGGAGTTTGCCTCCAACAAACCTCTCTATACAGAATCTAAACCTGTTTTACCGACCGTCGTACCTGCACCAGTCGCCAAGTCTGATCAACCAGCAGACAATGCTCCGAAAGCAGAAGCTAATACCACCAACACTCCTGCCACTCCTACGGAAGCCTCACCCAGTAATCCAGCTAGTTCCGTAAATAGCCCATCGCCTGAGGTGGTTGCTGCTAAAGATAAGGAAACAGTCTTTATCCCTGAAGTCTTGGAGAAGCGAGTCTTCTTTACAGCCTTGGGCATTGCCGAAAGTCCAACTAAGTTAGGACTGATCAAACCGAAACCTGATCTGGATAATGAAGTACGTCTGAATTGGCGCTTATCCAATGCTAGCCAAATTCGAGAGTTAACCCTAGTCGGGCGATCGCCTGAAGGGGAGATCAAAAGCCCACCCTTAAAGTACTTGCTCACCGAAGGTATTCCGCGATCGCTACGTCCCTATTGCACCATTTCTAACGATGAGATGGTTTGCAAGAATGTCCCCACTGAAGCCAAAGCCTCAGGTAATTACATTTTTGAATTAGCGATCGTTCCGCGTAAACCTCCTGTCGATCCCAAAGCGGTTCCTGTGATGAGGAAAACAGAGATTGTCAAAATTGCTCCCTATCCAGCTAAGATTCTCGAACTCAAGGTCAATGGACAGGATGCTTTACCGCAATATTCCTTTAATCTCAATCCTGATATTCCCAGCATTCTCACCCTCTCTTGGAAAGTAGAAGCCTCAGCCGCCGCCAAAATCGATCTCTTGCCTGCCCCCGGAAATGTTGCTGCTGTTGGACAGTTAGCTCTGCCCCTTAGTCCTAAATCAGCTGAAGTAACCTATACCCTAAAAGTTACTAATCCCGATGGACAAATCATTATGCGTTCTTTTATTGTCCAGACGATCGCACCACCCCCAGCACCAAAGCCTGAGGAAACACCTCCGATCGCTTTGCCACCTGATGTGCCAGCGATCGACTCTCCCCTCATCCCTGCACCACCAAATCAGCGCTCAGGAGGCACTCTCAGCCCGTCAGAAGTTCCTCCCAGCCAAAAATAGTAAGATGTGGTGTGCGCGAAGTGCACACCACATCTTACTAAAAAATAGAATAGACAATGGGCTTAAGCCCATTGTTTCCGTAACATCTAAGTTAAATAGACCAATGAAATTTAGTTGATCATGCTCCAAACAGAATTTAAATTCACGCTACCCAAAGGGCTATATCTCAATGGAGAATTGCACCAACAGGGCAAAATCAAGCTCCTAACGGCTAAGGATGAATTGGTCATACAGGACTTGGCTAATCATCATCCCCACCTCGATGTTGTTTTCTGCGTCTTAGCTCAGGCGATCGCGCAATTAGGAAGCCTTACCAAGGTCATGCCCCAACAACTCGAGCAACTCTTTCTCCCCGACTTCCTATACTTCCAAAGTCTCTTTAGTCAACTGCAACCACAGAACCTAGACCCATCGGGGGAATTATAGGCTACCCCTCCGAGAGGTTATATGAGGAGGTAGCCTTCATCGCTTTTTACTTCCATTGGTCAAGGGAAGATATACTCAACCTCACCCATGCCGAACGCCTCCGTTGGGTCAATGAAATTATGCGCTTACGCTAGGGTTTAGTCACCAGCCAATCGGCAGTCACGATTATTCAGTTTGCCATCGGACATGATCGTGCGACAGAAGATACTTTTTTGAGAATTGATATCTTTCAATAGAGCCGCATTAAACTTAGCTCCTCTTAAATCTGCACCTCGGAAATCCACATTCTCTAAATCCGCATTAGTAAAGTTTGCCCAGCGCAGATTAGCATCCTGAAAGCTGGCATCTTTTAAGTAAGCTCCAATTAGGTTTGCCCCAATTAAGTTTGCCTTCCGTAAATTCGCCGCCCGCATTTGCGCCAAACTCAGATTTGCCCCATTAAGCTTTGCTTCAGCTAGATTGGCATTATTTAACTGACACTCTGGGCAGGCTCTAGTTTCCAATAATTGATCAACAGGATTGGCGATCGCTGCTTGAGTGATTACTAGAGATACTGGTAAGGCGATCGCGCCATATAAGAAGGAATAGCGTAACATTGGCAATCCTTAAAAAATTGTGAGTAGTAAGGCTTACTGTGTAAGATGCTTAATCCTATGCTAGCTGAAATCATCTTGCATTGCTATATTTGAGAAATTTCTACAGTTAATGGTTTCAGTTTACAAACTGATGTTATAGCCATAGCCAAGTAAGTTAAGGCATAAAACCCAAAAGAGAGTTGCAACAGTTCATCGGAGTCAAAGTCTTCTCTGCTCAGACCTTCGACAAAGGAGATAGCTTTTTGAGCAAGATCGATCATATGCCCAACATAGACTAAGTTATCTTTCGGCATAACATACCTCTGCTTCGGCTAGGATGCGATCGCGTAAGCGATGATTGATTGATTTTAGGGTAACAAGGTCGATCGCTCTACCGTCAAATATTTTTGATAGTTCTTGTTCTAGTTGATGTAGTTTTAGGAATCCAATAGTTTTACCTGTTTGAAATTCGATCAGTATGTCTCTATGTCACTGGTAGGGGTGAAGTCGTCACGAAGTACTGAGCCAAATAATGAAAGCTTTTGGATGTTCCATTTTTGGCAGATTAGAGCAATTTCTTGTTTAGGTATTGGGATATTCTGAGTTTTCATACATTAAGTTTTTAGGCAACGGTTTGATAAATTACGGGGCGATAACGTGGTTTTGGAATTGTTTTATTTTCTGCTTTTGCTGCTTCTAGCCATGCAGTTTTGGCGAGAATTACTTCATTGAGTGCTTGCTGTGGAGTTTCACCGATCGCTGAGCAATATTTTAAGTCAGGGATATCGGCAATATAGGCTTCGTCTTCTTCGCTGTAGAAAATGTTGATGTGATAGTCTTTCATGGCGTATTTAGTATCTCAATAACTTTAGCGATCGCTTGATTAGTCTTGATAGATTTGAGATGTCCAGCAATGGATAAAATAATCGACTGATCGGCGGTAAATATGCGATTTGGTCTGATGTTACTGGGTTTATTTAAGCTGCCTGTCTCAAAGTCGTTGTTGTTGATGGCTACTGCGTAGGAATCGGTAAGATTTTGGCTAGTAATCTGACACAAGATCAGATCGTCACCTCGTAAATTTGCGATGACTAAAGCTGGGCGGCGTTTGCTTTGTGATAGGTCAGAGAATGGGAAAGGGACAATCACGATATCTCCTTTTACAAATCTTGCCATGCTTCGTCTTCCTCTGGGCTAAGCCAGTCTTTAGCTAAGGATGATTCGCTCATCATGGTAATTTCTAGTTTTTCTTGTTGGTATTGAGATTTGAGGGATAGTAAAAATTCTAGTACTTGTTCTAATAATGGTTCAGGTACTTGTTCGATTTCATGGGCGATCGCTTCTTTGGTATTCATTTTATTTCTCCTGTCTTACATTTCAGATAGCCAAGCATTGATTTGAGTGATTAGTTCTTGGGTGGTTTGTCCTCCTGTGAATGGACGTATTGGGATTGACTCTGTTAGGCTTTGGCAGAGTTGACTGATCGCCTCATTAGCATTTTTGCCATAAAGGGCGATCGCTATTTAAAAAGCACCTTTAAATAGAACTAAAAAGCAATATCATCGTATGGACTAAGTTGTTTTGTTGGCTGCTCTTTCAAATACAGCAAAAATTCAATCAACTCTTCTTTTTCTAATTGACGGCGAGAGGACTTACCAAACTTACATAGCAAATATTCTTTTCCTTGTCTTGTATTCCAGCCTATACGATTCATCTCAATTAAAACTTGATTGATCGCTGTCTCTCTATCTGCTAGAACCATTCTCCTGTATAAAGAAACCTCAAGTTGAGTTAGCTCATCATTAAAGATGTCCTGTTTTGCTTCTATGATTATTTGCCTTAAATCGTAAGGATCAATATAACCAAAGGACTCAGGAGAATCTTCATATAGATCTTCTTCGCTTTCATACCAATTCTCTAAATGTTCTATCCATGGCTCCACTGATATGATTTCTTCTGTGGCTTCAGGGATTTGAATTTCTTTATTTACTTTGACATATTTTAGATACTGTCCAAGAAAGTTTTTACACTTTTCCGCGAGAGTATAATATTCATCATCATTTATCAATTCAGCAGCCTTGCTGATATCATTTATTGCATCTTGATATTTAGCAATCCAAGCATTAGTAAATCCTCTAAGCTGATAAAATTTTGGCGAATCTTTATCTGTTATTGAGTCTAACAAACTTAAACATTCTTCATACTGCTCTAGCTCATAAAGTTCTATAGCTTCTTCATAAAGAAATTTATCTAAAAATAAAAATGTGCCATTGTATAAATACTTAATAAATCGATTAAATTGATATTTTAAATTTTTGTTACTTACATTTATTATCCAGTTTTTAACGGATTGGCTCAAATTAGACGGTAAATTTGAAATAGGTTGTTGCAAAGACAATTCACTCGTTTTATTTGAATCAAAAAAAATAACCAAGTCATTAAGTAAATTTTTGCGTGTTACTAAGCATTCGCGTTCACGAACTTTTACATTGTTGGGTAAATTGAGTTTGCTACGCATCCACAAGGTTAGAGGGTTACCCTTGATAATGTAAGGATCAACTAATATTGAATCAACATAACTAAAGGGCAATCTACTATTGGGGAAAGTACAGCTAATTTCTGGATCGGCAGCCCATGGAAATTCTGGAAATTCTTGCTTCAGTTTCTGCCTGAATTTTATGAGAGAATTTTTATGAGATCCTACTTCAAAACGATTGACAAACAAACGTTCAACATCTTTGATTTCAGTCAAAGAATCTGCTTCACGATTAAAATTTTTTGCCCCAGCAGATCTCAAACAAATCGCTACATCAAGTGATTCGAGTAATGCTTCAGGTCTAATTTTTAGCAAAATTGGTCCATATGGATTAGGTACGGTCGAATCGCCTTGGGGTGATTTAGCAAATGTTGTACCAAAATCAGAGAGATTAACAAATACTTTTCCCCATACTTCGTTAGCTTTGTCTGTGTCATCAGTATCAAATTTTGTGAAATTTTTAAGACTGTTTTCCAAGCAAGCTCTCGAAGGTATCCCACCCAAAGATAAATAAGATTGTAAATCAGCAAGTTGGCAAGCGTGGTAAAGAAAAACTCCTCTTTGATTAAAGAGCTTTACTAATTGTTCTATATCATTTCCCTTAAACATATATTTGATTACTCCTTAAAAAAGAACGAGTTGGGCAACATCTTGAATATTGCGAGATTCAGGCAAGAAACAACTAGCTAGTTTTGCAGATTCAGCTTGAAGCATTTCTGATATTGTCGGTGATATTAATCTCCATAATTTAGAGGCAGTATCAAGTGTCAAACCAACTTTGCCCAGTCTCCAGTCAACTTCTCTTGTCCACCAATAAGAAGTCAAAGATTGATTTGTTATAGCACTTTCACAATAGAAACTAGCCCAATTTATCTGACGGTAAGGGATCTTAAAGATTTTTGATGCTTCTCTTAAAGCCTCTTTACCCTTTGATGTATGTTTATCAATAGCAATCCAGAAAGGAAATTCTTCTATTTGTGAAGTTGACTCAGAACGATAAACTTCTGGTAAGTTTTCCACAACACTTAAATAAGCTGCTGCTTGCATAAATGCTCTATCCCAAGGCCAGCCACCTCGCTTAAATCCTTTATGAGCAGAGTTAACAATAGCCAATCTTTCCTCGTCAGGACATTCTCTAATTACCCATTCCCAAAAGTCATGAGGTCTCTTAATTGCCTCCGATATGATTTTAATATCCCGATCTGAGGGTAAATTACATAAAACTGAGAAGTCTTCTTGAGAGAGTGCATATCCCAGTGAACCAAGACCTGCGGCATCTTTTATTTTGACCGATTTTGCTGTTTTGATTAGAGCTTCAGTAATATTTTCGTCTTTAGTGAATTTTAGATTACCACCTAAAACCCAACATTCTTCAAATACAATCACAGACAAACGATTTTTAAGCCATTCTTTATCTCCAGTTTTCACTAGATGCTCAGCAACAACTTTGGTAAGCTCTGCATTACCACGTCGTACAGCTTTTTGCAACAATGACCGACACGCTTGATCAGTTTCGGGTCTTGGCTTTCTCATATTTATCCTGCGTTTTGTTTCTATGAAAATCAGGGATTGAGATAATTTAGTTAATCTATATTTAGTTTCGTCTGTATTCTATAACTGTTTACAAAATACGTTTGTAATACTCTACAAGAAATTTACTTAATTCGGTTTAACCGTCACTGTGAGATTTAGCCCCAAACTATCCAACCACGCCGCCAACTCATACACCGCTTGACTTTTATCACTTGCACCAAAATCTTTTACCCATTTGCGATCGCCATCATTACCCAAAGCGATCGCCACATCATCAAGCGCCGAAGCCAACAACTCAGGCTCAGGATCGGGTTCCTCCAAAATTGCCGCAATATAACCAGCCGCCCTTTCAGGATCTTTGAGCGAATTAACTAAATACTCTTGATAATCTCTACTAGTCGGAACCTTCACGCTTTGCATAATCTCTCCAATACTCCTTAGCTAACTTAATATCTCGATCCTGCGTACTCTTATCACCACCGCACAACAGCAGCACCACCACAGAGCCAACTTGCCCAAAATAAACCCGATAACCCGCACCATAATCGATCTTGAGTTCGCATACACCCTCACCAACAGATCTGTAATTGCCTAAATTTCCCAGCGTTACTCTTTTAAGTCTAGCCGCTATTTTATCCTGTGCCACGCGATCGCGTAAGCCATCAAGCCACTGAGTAAAAGGACACGATCCATCAGGCTTTGTATATTCACGAATTTGCTTGGGTTGTGACTCCATAAAACAAATGATTGAGTAGGGACAGATAACGACATTTAAGACAGATATTATCTTCCCTCAAATGTCCTTCACTTCCACAATTACAAACGCTAAGTTAAGCACATCGAATTTAACTTAGCTATGAACACCCACAAACAAATCCAACAGATCGCCGCAACCGACGAACTCCTCGATCAAGCGATCGCCATTACCCCCATCCGCAACCCCAAAGACCTCAACCACCTCCAACGCCGCCAACAACAACGCGCCATCAGCAACGACATGATCCGCGTCGCGATCGCCTACGGACAACAACGCAGCGATCGGCACGGCGCGATCGTCTACACATTAAGCGATCGCCAACTCAAAACCAGTCCCTACGCCAAATTCACCGACACCCTCAGAGGCTTGCAAGTCATCTGTTTACAAGACCTGCAAACCCTCCAAATCCTCACCACCTATTGGAACTTCGACAGCAAACGCAAAGCCAGAAAATAAACCTATGCAAAACGCCAAAGACCTCAGAGCCACCTATCAACTGCTCAAACAAATCCAAATCATGATCGACAAATACAATCTTCCACCGCAAAAGACTCTCCAAGATTTGGGATTGCTGCAATCTCAACCCGAAACCGAAATCGTCTTTGAGAAAACTGGCGGACGGTTCCATCTCTTCAAAGCCCTCGAAGAAGCCAAAGAAAGAGTCGTGATCAAATGTCCTTGGGCAAGCGATCGCGCGATCGACAACGACCTTATGCTACGGCTCAACTATGCCCTCGACCAAGGCGTACAAATCGATCTCGGCTGGGGCTACCAATACGACCTCGGCACTGTCATCAAAAAAGACCCTCACGGCAACCTCACCTTCGCCGCCGAAGCCCAATATCGCTATAGCGCCATGTCCAAACTCTTCCAACTGCAAAAACGCTATAGCGATCGCCTCCACCTCAAACTCACAGGCGGACATAGCAAATACTTCGTCTGCGATCGTCAATTCGCCTATGTTGGCAGTCACAACATCCTCAGTTCCACCATTCCCAATCTCAAAGTCGCTTATCTCGACCTCCAAGGCGATGAAACAGGAACAATTCACCGCAATCAAGAAATCATTCAAAAGCTTATTACTCGCTACGACCAAGCGAGCGATCTCACAGATTCCAATCTGTTATCAACCGTAAGATTGACAGCATAAAACTTGATATCCCTCAATCCTTCAAACATCACGGCGAATACTTGATAGAGGCAAAACATCACCATTCTCAATATCTTGCTGTGCCTCCCGAAAATCCGCCATAAACTGCTCGCTATACTGCACATCCACAGTTAGCCTTAACCCCAAACTATCCAACCACGCCGCCAACTCATATACCGCTTGACTTTTACCACTCGCACCAAAATCTTTCACCCATTGGCGATCGCCATCATCACCCAACGCGATCGCTTATCCCTCAAACTTCTACGATAACTTTGTCGCGATCGCACGTAAATCGGCAACATCTTCCGCATCCTTCGGAGGCACAATCTCCACATCTAGCAATCTAAAACCCACTTGCATTATTTCTTGCAAAATATCATCCGAGTCTCCAATATAACGAGTCGCGATCCCATCATGAATGATTTGTCGCGATCGCGGGTCGAAATTGTCAAGCCAAGATGCACTTTTGGGAACTTCATTACACATTGTGTTAATTGCCAAAATTCCATTAGGCTTGAGAATTCGCGCAATATTCTCCAAAAAACGGCGGCGATCGTCCCCAATAATGCAATGAAAACAACGACCATCTAGCGCAATATCAAAAGATGTATCAGCAATCCCAGCCAAATCCAGTACATTCGCTTCTAAAAACGTAGCCTTAACCTCCGCATTCGCTGCATTTTCAATCGCCCATGCGATCGCAGTTGGCGCAATATCGACACCTACCACTTCATAACCTGCTTGCGCGAAGCGAATACTGAGATTGCCAGCCCCACAACCTAGCTCTAAAAGCTTGCCCTGTTTCGGAAAAGCTGGCTTTTGTATCAGTGGTTGCCAACTATGAAGCCAATCTTCAGTATATCCATTACTCCAGCCCTCAAAATTTGGGTCGTTACGTCTATTCTGATAAGCGCGATCGTGACCGATATAGTTAGTTTGCATTAAAATCTCCGCTTGATATATGCATGTTTTACGACTGGGATAAATCTCGCATTTTTAAGTAACTGAGAGCGATCGCAAGTCAGCATCCATAAAGCTGCGATCGCCTGATAATCTCTACTAGTCGGAAACTTCACGCTAAAAATTTAACTTTCTCATAAAACTATCTATATGATTCTCTCCGATGAGCTATCACAGATACAGTAACGCTTTGATTATCTTCATCAACCATATAAACTACCCTGTAGTTACCAATGCGATATCGCCAAGAAGCGGATAAATCCCCCTTCAGTTTCTTGATATTCGCACCTTTGTACGGATTTTCACTCAGATCATCAAAACATTGCTGTAATTCATCAATTAGCTCATCACTTGCAGTTTCATAAAACTTTCGAGCCTTTCGCCCCAATAATATTTCATACATGACGACGAATACTCTTCAAAGGGACAACATCGCCTCTTTCGATATCCTGCATCGCCTCTTGATAGTCTTCCAAAAAATTAGGAATACTCAACAACTCCTCCGTTGCATCATTGCTTTCTCTTTCATCGAGATAAGCCAAAAAATCTGCCGCAACCCGCAACCTCTCAGGTGAAAGCCTTTTCAAAATCGCCTCAATTTTCTGCACAGTATAGAGATCTTCAGCAATAGCTTCCATGTGAATCACCCGAAAAACATACTACAAACATTTTACAAGAAATTTAGCTAACTCGGTTTAACAGTCACTGTCAGCTTTAGCCCCCAACTATTCAACCACGCCGCCAACTCATACACCGCTTGCCTCTTATCTCTTGCGCCAAAATCTTTCACCCATTGCTGATCGCCTTCAATACCCAATGCGATCGCAATATGACCTAAAGATCAAAATCTCGAAATCATTCAAAGAATGCCCCTAATGACTTCAGCGTAGACTTTTGAGCCTCAGTTAAACCCTTGACCCCATTAATATTCATCTCCTCATAGGGCTTAGGAATTTTCAATAACTTGAAACTCTTGCCAGTTTGCATATCCCAGAGCCGATTAGTCCCATCCTCGCCACCACTGGCTAAAAGCTGTCCATCAGCACTAAAAATTAGATCGCCCATGTAGCCAATCCCGAACTCTCCATCTAAATGTTCCAAATAACTATTAGTATTCCAATTCCATAGCTTTATCTCTGAAGTATTGCCACTGATCGCCAGAATTGGCGAAGTTGGACTTAGGGCAATTGTCCAAACAGGAAATTGACTTGGCAGCGTTCTCACACAATCAAAAGTTGTCAGATTCCAGAACTTAACCGTGTAATCCATACTGCCACTAATCAACATTCCATCTTGACTAAAGGCTAAACTTTCCACCCGATCGCTATGTCCCGCTAAGGTAATTAGACATTCAGGCGATCGCAGATCCCAAATTTTAATCGTGCCGTCCCAACTGCCACTAGCAAGGATTTCACCATTGGGATCGATCGCGAGAGATTGAACAGGACTGGTATGACCGCACAGAGTATGTAAGCATTCTCCCGTTGGCAAATGCCAAAGCTTAATCGTGCGATCGCCACTTCCTGAAATCAACATCTCGCCATTAGGAGCGAAAATTACAAATCTCACCCAAGTCGAATGTCCTTGGAGGATTTGGGAACAGGTTCCATTTTTAGCGTCAAAAATCTTGATCGTATGGTCATAGTTACCACAAGCAAAGGTTTGCTGGTCAGGGCTAAAGGCAACTTGCATCACTCCCGATGTACCGAGATCGAAGTTTCTCAAACATTTTGCCTTCTCAATATCCCAAACTCTGACGCTCTGTTCTTCATAACTAAAGGAAAAGAGAAGATCGCGATCGTCACCCAAAGCAACAGGCTTGGTCGCTCGGTGATAGCCCTGAATTGTTCTAATACATTGTCCCGTCTCCACATCCCATAGCTTCACAATCCGATCGTCGCTACCACTCACCAACGCCTTCGCATCAGGACTAAAGGCAACCGACCAAATCCGATTTTTGTGACCATACAGAGTTCTAATTACTTCACCCGTACTCACTGACCATAGCTTCACCGTCTCATCATCCCCCGCACTCGCTAGTATCTGACCATCCGCACTAAAAGCGATCGCCCAAATTTGTTTTTGATGCCCTGCGATCGCACTCACGATTTGCCCCGTATGAATATCCCAAATCTTGATCAGACCATCTTCACCAGCGCTAGCAAGATGTACTTCTGAACTCTGCGCTTCGCTTTGGGGCGCGAAGGCGACAGCATAGACCGCACTAGCATAGACAATAGTTCGCAGACATTCGCCAGTTTGCACGTTCCATAGCTTAATGGTGTGATCTAAGCTGCAACTGGCAACCATTTGACCATCAGGGCTAAAGGCAACCGATCGCACAATCTGCTCATGTCCCTCTAAAGTCATCAAGCATTTGCCCGTCTTGACTTCAGTTAACTTGACCGTGCGATCGCCTCCACAACTAGCAATCAAGCGATCGTCAGGACTAAAGGCTAGACTTGCCACCCCAATCGTATGGGCTTCTATTGCAAGCAAACATTCTCCTGTCTGCACGTTCCATAGCTTAATTTTGCGATCGAGGCTACCACTAGCCATCATCTGACCATCGTGACTGAAGGCAAGCGCAAATATAAATTCGCTATGGGCTTGCGTTTTGAAGAGTTGACTGCCATCCGCCATCAACCAGAAATAAATCCAGCCCCTGACATCACTAGTAGCTAAAATCTTGCCATCGGGACTAAAAGCAGTCGCCATCACACTGCTAAAGGTGACTCTAAAAGCGGATTTCGACAGATCGCAGTTAGCGAAGTTGACTCGATGCAGTTCCACTGCTCTAAGGTCGGCTTGCCAAATAGATAAATTAGAGAAATCGTAATCTGTCAGATCGATATGTAGATAGCAGAGAAGATTCAATAAATTGCCACCCGCATAGCCTTGCTTAGGTGGACTTTCTGCCTTTAGTCTCGTTAACGCCAAGGCGATCGCTTGATAGCCGACCTTATCCGCAACAGATTGAAGAATAAAGCGAGTTTGAGCATCACGAATGTAATCCTTAGCTGTAGCTTCGATGAGAGCGTGACTATGGAGCAAATTCAGTTTCTGTTCAGCGCAGTTAATCTCCTGACAAATCTTTTCGATAAATTGATAATTGACATATTCCATCACCACAGGCTGAAGAGTAAATCCATTAGCTGTCACCTCCATCAGCGATCGCTTTTTCAATAATTCCAGAGTTGTAATTAGTCTTTGCTTCGATTCTCGCGATAGGAGATTCTCTTTCAAACTGAGAGCAGAAATCGGTTCGCGAGCGATCGCTAGCCAATACATTACCTCCTGCTCCGCTTCCGACAGCCTCAGAAATTGACGATGCAGCAAATCCTGAATATCGCCAAAGGTAAGCCCACCTTCCCGCATTAAGGCTAGCATTTGGGAAACATCACCACCCAGTAAATCGAGAATCCCTGCGGCGACAATTTTGAGAGCGAGGGGATTTCCTGCATAGTGGGTGATGATTTCCTGCCATTCCGTGTCGTTTGCCGCAATAGCTTCTTTCTCAAATATCTGTAATCCATCCTGTTGTGATAAGCCCGATAAATGTAGCGATCGCACTTTGTCACCGATCAATCGCGATAGTTCTGGTGGTGCTTCGCGACTGGTGAGCACCAAACAGCTTTGATGGCTACGTTCACCGATATATCTCAGCAAATCGCCATAGCCTTCAAAACCAGCCCGATAGCCAGAGAGATAGCCAGAGCGATCGCTCAAAATTGATTCCCAGTTATCAATCACCAGCAAACATCGCCGCGCATCTAGATAGCGCATCAGGAGGTCAAGCTGGGCGGGTAAATGATCGGGAAGTTCCAGTGGTTGGGGATGGGAGAGAAACTGCAAAATATCGGTGAGGATACTCTCAAAAGATGGGGCATTACGGAGCGATCGCCAGATCGTAAATTCAAATTCTTCTTTTAATTGATGGGAGAGTTGTGATGCCAGAGAAGTTTTGCCCATGCCGCCCATACCCAAAATGGTGACAATTTGATAGCGATCGCTGATCACCCATTGCTCTAACTGTTGCAGTTCAGCAGTACGCCCATAGAAATTACCAAATTGCTGAGACTCCTTTAAATCGACTTGTGGAGTCCTTGCGATCGCCTCTTGCCAATCCACACCCAAAAATTCACAGATCTGCGTGAAGGTATCTTGGCGAATATCATCCCCCTGAAAAAAACGCTTAGCCACACCAATCGATCCAGCCCTTTCGAGGACTTGGCTAGCAGTCTGGGACAGTCCAAGCTGACGCAATTTGTCCTTGAGTATTTGCTGTCCTCGTTTAGACGCTTTTGCCATATTTTTTCGCCATAGTTTTAAAGGGCTAGCACTCTTTGCTAGCCCTATTTTACAGATCGCGGCAATAGCGATCGCAAAATGCCGATCCTATCCACGATCCTGCAACTGATCCTAAAAGTGAGTCTTCCGCCCAAATTAACTCAGGCATCCTATTAGACAAGCGTTATACATAGCTAATCAGAGCTAATCGGAGTTAGACATGAACAAGAATTTTTGGCTCAAGAGTTTTCAAGTTAAGGCAATCATCATCTCGCTATCGTTAGCCTTACCAGTCGTCGTCATGGCACAAAACTTTAGCGATAGCAAAGCCAATGCTACTCCCGACGTACCTGCATATTCCTACTCAATTGCCGACCTAGCCAATGCAATGCGTTGGCATTGGTAAACTGGCCTTGGTGAATACGGTTCTAGAAAAAATACTATTCAAACTTGATGAGTCCTAAATGTGTTTAAAAAGAACTTTGTCAAGATTACGTTGAGCCTCTCTACATCTCTATTGACAGCATACATAGGCATCTCTGTGATTGCCGCAAATATCCTCTCAACTCCTACCAGAATTTTTGATCCCCAAGCAGTCTCAGTCTTTAGTAAACCTCCTGAAGACATTCATCTATTAGCTTCTGATGGAGTAGAAATCGCAGGATGGTTTCTTCCTTCAAAACTTAATAAAAAAGCGATCGTCCTCTTACATGGAATGAATTCCAGTCGTACAGCAGAAATGGGTGGACGTTTCCCAGAATTTGCGGCGGGATTGAATCGAGAAGGCTTTACGGTTTTGATGATTGACTTGCGTGGTCACGGACAAAGTGGCAATGCAAGATTTACCTTTGGGATCACCGAAAGACGAGATGTGATTGCGGCAGTAAATTGGTTGAAAAGTAGAGGCTATCAACCTAAATCAATTGGCGTACTTGGCGTTTCGATGGGAGCATCAACTGCGATCGGCGCAACCACAGAAGACCCTGATATTGGAGCCTTAGTTATAGATAGTGCCTATGCCGAAGTCTATCCAGTCATGCAACAAAATTGGAGCAATGTTTCAGGACTTCCCAATATTTTTTTACCATCAACAATGATGTTTGGAAGTTGGCTAACTGGTTACGATCTCACTACATCTAAACCAGTTAACGAAATTGGAAAGATAGCTCCTCGTCCTGTGTTGATTATTCATAGCAGATCTGATCCCTTTACTCCCGTAACTCAAGCCTATGCTTTGAAGTCTGCTAATCCTCTATCAGTTTATTGGGAAACATCTGCGACTAAACACGCTGAAAGCTACAACACAGATCCTCGAACTTACATTAGCAAAGTCTCCGATTTCTTTAGTCAGAACCTAAAATAGATCCCCCTCAATCCCCCTTAAAAAGCGGGAAGAAGATAATTCTCAAATAGTTTTTTATTGTCATGGAAATATAAATGTGTTTATAAAAAAATGGCAAATGTTTTCTAGTCTGGCAGTGCTGCTGCTAGCTATATCTGGATTTTGCTGGTGGAAGCTCTATCTCTCTCCGAAACAGACCTTATTTCAGTCAGGGAAAATTGCTGAGAACTTCCGCTCAATGGAAAATATCTTTCCTAGTAAAGTGATCGCCAAATCTACTCAACCATACAAACTGCAAGAAAACATTCGCGAATTAAATATTTCCTACAAATTCGGCGGCAAAAATTACGCAATGTCCGATCTGCTCGATCGCACTTTCACCACTGGTATTTTAGTCATTAAAAACGATGTAATCGTCTATGAGCAATATTTTCGAGGAAATTCGGTGATCGCTCGGAATACATCTTGGTCGATGGCAAAATCATTTATATCAGCACTAGTCGGTATTGCGATCGCTGAAGGCAAAATCAATAGCATCAACGATCCAATTACGAAATATGTCCCTGAACTAGTTAATTCTGGTTATAACAACGTTCCCATTAAGCATATTCTCCAAATGTCTTCAGGTGTTCGCTTTGATGAAGGTTATTCCAATCCGAAATCTGATATAAATGAACTCCTACCTAAGTTATTTCTCTATGCCCGTCCGATGGATCAAACCATATTTGATTTTCCATCAGAAAAGGCTTCTGGTAAAGACTTTCACTATATGAGTTTAGATTCTCACGTATTGGGATTATTACTCAGACGTACCACAGGAAGAAATATTGCAGATTATTTCCAAGAAAAGTTATGGCAACCTCTCGGATCTGAATCTGATGCATCTTGGCTAACGGATCTGTATGGCACTGAAGTTACTTTCTGTTGCCTCAATGCCACTCTGAGAGACTATGCAAAATTTGGACTGCTCTACCTCCATGAAGGTAAATTTAATGGCAAGCAAATCATTCCGCAAAGTTGGGTCAAAGATTCTACTATTCCCGATCGCCCAGATATGCAAGCGGGCGCTACAGATTTTAAAGAATATGCTGGCTTTGGTTATCAATATCAATGGTGGATTCCACCTAATACTGATGGAGATTTTGTCGCATTAGGACATCGCGGACAATTTCTCTACATCAATCCGAAGCATCAAGTGGTAATAGTCAAAACTAGTGCAGCCGAGAAATCCTTAAATAGTGAAATAAGGTTAGAAACAATTGCACTTTTACGTGCAATCGCGAATTCCTTCTAATCAACCACATTAACTCACTTTAGAGGTATTCATGCCATTTTCATCTTTGCCTATTGATCAACAGGTAAGGCTTAGTTTGCTTACCAAGCTTGCTTATGGAGTCGGAGAAATCGCTCCCTCTATGGCGGGAAATATTCGCACATTTTTTCTATTGTTCTTTCTCACTAACGTTGCAAGCATGAGCGGCACTACGGCGGGAATTGTGCTGTTAATTGGGAGGATTTGGGATATCTTCATCGATCCTGTAATTGGTTGGCTCAGCGATCACACAATTTCACGATGGGGCAGACGACATTCTTGGATGATCTATGGTGCGATTCCTTTCGGGTTATTTTTCTTTCTGCAATGGATTGTACCCACGACAGACCCTAATCTTCTGTTTTGGTACTATGTGATGATTGCCCTACTTTTCGACACCGCTTTCACCGCAGTCACACTTCCCCTTGCAGCACTAGCTCCCGAAATAACTCAAGACTATAGTGATCGCACCAGCTTGATTAGTTTTAAGTCATCTTTTGCCCTAGGTGGTGGTATTTTTGGATTGCTACTCGCTCAAATAGTTTTTTCTAAAGTTTCTGATCCTAATCTCAAATATGCCGTTTTAGGTGGAGTCTGCGCCTTGCTCTCAATTGTGGCTATTTATCTCTCTGTCTGGGGAACAAGTCATCGCGTAGCATCTCCACATCGACCGCCTCATCTAGAGCCATCAGTATCAATATCATTGCGATCGCAAATCCGTATCGTCTTCAGCAACCAACCCTTTGTACTACTAATGGGAATCTATCTCTGTTCTTGGCTCGCAGTTAATGTGACCGCAACGGTTTTACCCTATTACGTTGTTAACTGGATGGGTGTACCAGATCAAGATTTTACTCAGGCGGCGATCGCTGTGCAGGGGTCTGCCATGTTGATGATGCTGGTTTGGAACTCGCTAAGCAAAATCATTGGCAAAAGAGCGATATACTTTATGGGCATTCCGCTATGGATTATTGCCCAAATTGGGTTATTGACACTGCAACCGCAGCAAGTCGGCTTGATGTATTTGATGGCAGTACTAGCAGGTATAGGTGTTTCCGTTGCCTATCTCGTGCCTTGGGCAATGCTCCCTGATGTTATTGACCTTGATGAGTTACAAACTGGTCAAAGACGAGAGGGACTCTTTTATGGATTTGTAGTACAACTAACGAAAATAGGTGTTGCCATTACGTTGTTTCTAGTGGGCAAGTCTCTTGACTGGTCAGGCTTTATCGCCACAAATGCAAAACAACCTTTACCTATTCAACCCGATTCTGCACTCTGGACTATTCGTTTGATGATGTCTCTATTACCTGCGGTAATCCTTATGAGCGGTCTAATTCTTACTTGTCTTTATCCGATTACTAAGACTAAGCACGAAGAGATTTTGTTGAGATTAAGGCAAGAGAAATAGAGTGTTTGCTATTCCTTATGGAGATTAATAGGAGAGGAGTTTTGATAGTGGATAGTTATTAGCCTGTAGCTACTTTTATCGTTTCTGATTAGATCGCCGCATCTCGTGATTTTGGTGTTGTTGGTAGAGTTAATTATTCATAACTGATGTTACGTGGAAGGAAGAAGGAGTAAAGTAAAGATAGGGTCAGAAATGGGT
>VFQS010000210.1_pt1 | contig 75931 bp, 74 predicted proteins | sample 3512361 | NCBI WGS metagenome assembly VFQS01 (sample SAMN10412375, study PRJNA504923) | tailings metagenome | isolation source: Relicate 1 Philex TSF3 active mining | place: Philippines | reverse complement strand
CGTGAAGCAGCACAAAAGGCAGAGCGTGAAGCAGCACAGAAAGCAGAACGTGAAGCAGCACAAAAGGCAGAGCGTGAAGCAGCACAAAAGGCAGAGCGTGAAGCAGCACAGAAAGCAGAACGTGAAGCAGCACAGAAGGCAGAGCGTGAAGCAGCAGAAAAAGCTCAGAAAGAAGCTGCACAGAAAGCTCAGAAAGAAGCAGCAGAAAAAGCAGCAAAGAAAGCAAAGAAAGCATTTAGTGACAAACTAAAGAGTTTGATTAAATATTTAGGAATTGGAGCACTTGCGTTATTTGGAATAGGTAAATATGGTCCAAAAGATGGTGAGAATGAATTGAACGGTTCTCCAACAAAAGATATATTAGATGAGATAATAGATGAGAATCCAGATGACGGATTTAGAGAAGACATATATGGAGACGGAGAAGAAACTGAAGAAACAGACGAAACCGAAGAAACAGATTCTTCTTTAACTACAACACAAAGAAATATGATTATAGTATTAATATGTATGATAATTACCATAGCAATATTGCGAAATACTCGCAAATAATTTCTTATTATTGTTAATAAGAAAATTAGACTGATTCAAAGAATAACATTTCTGTTGAAACTATATTATCTATAAGGATTGTTTGGTTACAATTTTGCTTGAAGGAAGTTGTGTTATTAATTACGAATTCAAGTTTGTCTGAATTTGTGAATACATTAGTTAATAGAATGTTTGAATCTTTTTTAATCGTAAAACGTTTAGGATCGTTTGATTTAAGTTTTCTAATTTCAGTTATAGGATCTAGAGATGTAGGTAAAAACTCTACTGATGAGAAATGATCATTTTTGAGTATGAAAGGCGAATATAGTCCTGAAAATAAAATTAAGTCATGTGGGATGTTAACTTTTGAAAAGATATTAGATACATGATCGATGACTGTATCAAGTATTTCTTTGAGATCTTTTTGGTCTATGAAGGTTAATACTTGGAGAAAGTATTCGTATGTTGTACTTGATATAGGTTCTAATGAAGTTTTGATGAAAGAATATTGTTGGATAGTTTCTAAGTGTTTAAGTTCTGAATTTTTGATCATGTGAATAACAAAAGGGTATATCCAACAGAATTTTTTCTGAATAACTGATTGCTTGATGTTTTTTAACATAGAATCATAGTTGATAAGTACATCTTTATTTAGGAAGTTATTACATAAAGATAGAGTATGATTGCAAAAACAATATAAAACTAATTGATTATATTTATCTAAAATAGTATAAATCATTTCGATATACTTGATGATAGATTCAATAGTTTGTTGGTTTGATTCAGATTTAACAATAATGTTTTTAGGAACAATAGCTGAATTGATAAATGTATTATCATCAAGAATTTTTGGGTCGAAAATGATGTTATTAAAATTATTATTGAATACAGTGTCAATTTGAACTAAATAAGTTTTTGACTCAATATTTTTGGGACATGATTTTTGACTCATTCTAATTTAAGAACAAGGAAGAAAATAAAAATTAACTTAATTTATAATTTGGTTGATATAGAAAGACAAAATACGATAAATGTGAATATTTAAAAATATAATTTAAAATAAAATCTTAGGAAATAAAAATGAGTAGACGATATATAGACATGAATAGTGGATATCGTAATAGAAATACGTATCCAAAGATATGTGATTTTGTGATTGAGTTAAATTCGTCTTATAAAAATACTGCAGAAACAAGTCTTGATCCTATAGTATTGGCATTTCCTTACGAGATGAATTTATGTTCAGGTGGTTCTACAACTACCCAAATAGCAATGTCTGTAACATCAAGTACAATTGTGAATTTTTATAGAAATAGTTATTTACAAATAGGTTTAGAAATTCGTAAAATCATAGCTTATGATAATACAACTCAAATAGTGACTGTAGATCTTCCATTTTCTGTAGCTCCGCCAGCATTAACATTATATACAATAAGAAAAGAGCGTCCAATTGAGATAACTCCAGGAGTATATGATGCATTGACAGTGAATGCAAGTCCAGTGAATCAGATAGACATGAGTGGATTACCGCTTACAATTACAGGAACAAATGGTGAACGTTTGCGAAATTTGTATGTATATGTTCAAAATGCAGTAGCTAGTCCAAGTTATTTTGAGAGAATACGTTGGGGGCGTTTAGAACCAATACTAGTAGGTGGAGTATGGACAGGGTATTGTAGAGTATATACAAATAATCAGGTATTTCCAGCGTTACCAGCTGGAACAGATTTTCAGTTGATGCGTTTTAGTTATAATAATGTACGTCCATTGATATATTTTGGTACAGAGGTTGGAACAAATAATCCAATAAAAGTTAATGTGAGATTATGTAGTTTGATAATGCCGAATAGAAATGTGTTGAATGGATATGGCGGTACATTGCAGAATTATCCGCATTTATATGTGGCAATATACTCAGAGAAGGGAACAACGTGGAATAATCCAATAATCGGAAATTCTCCAGGGTCAGAAAGATCTTTGTTTAAGTGTCCGATAACATATTTGAATGATAATACGTTTTTGAGTTTGATTTCTAGTGATATGATGCAAGAAATTATGTTTAAGCCAAATGATACGTTGCATTTGTCGATTTTTTTACCAAATGGTGAAATATTGGATTTTGAGAGGGATCCTAAGGATGAGATCTATAGTTATGGATTTCCAATCGAAAGTGATCAATTAACACAAATTCAGGCTGTTTTTGAAGTTTCTATGTCTTAAAATAGTGATTTAATGGAAAAAATGATTTAGGATAAAAGTACAAAAAGTAAAAACGTAAATTTGATATTTAAATTTTTTCTTGCAATATAGTAAACAATGTCCAGTAATAATTCTTCATCCAACTTAACCGCAGCATTCGTAGATTTAGCAACCTATGATGAACCAGAAAAATATATGTATGGTGGTGACTCCGCAGTTACTTATTTTGTTAAAAAATTAAGAAAATCTACTTGGTTTTCTGTTGCTCCAACTGTCTTATCCATCTCTGGTGGTAACCCAGGTTTCGGTGCATCTTTTGGTTATAAAATCTCTCGTGCAGGTGATTATTTATTAAGAACTTGGTTACGTATTCAATTACCATCTGTTTCTTTATCTTATAACGGTCCATTACCACCACAATGGAACTTTGCAGATTGTTCTTTACGTTATACTAGAAACTTAGCACACAACTTAATTCGTGAAATTAACATTTCTTTCAACGATTTAGTTGCAGAACGTATGGATTCTTATTATTTAGATTTCTGGGCAGCTTTCTCCATCCCAGCAGGTAAAGTTAATGGTTATAACAATATGATTGGTAACTATGCTGAATTAATTGATCCATTATCAGTTGTTGCAAACCCAGCTGATGCAAGAACCTTACCAGCAGCAATCTTAAACTTACCATTACCATTCTTCTATGCTCGTGATACTGGTATTTCTTTACCAACTGCAGCTATTCCATACAATGATATGATTCATTATATTACTTTAAGAGATATTAATGAAGTCTTAATTATTGATAATTTTGTTTTAGGTTTATCTGAAGTTTGTCAAAAAGCTAACTTAGAAAATCCAAATCCACAAGTTCAAGTTGATATGTGGGCAGAATATGCAATTGTTTCTAACGTTGAAAGATCTCAAATGGGTAAAGCACCAAGAGATATTTTAATTGAACAAGTTCAAACTGCACCAAGAACTAACTTCAACCCAAATCAATTACAACAAACTGATATTCGTTTCGCACACTCTGTTAAAGCATTATTCTTTGCAGTCAGAAATAAAACTAATCCAGCTGAACAATCCAATTATACTGCTGCTTCTCCAGTTCCTAAACCAACTGGTGTTAAATTCAACCCAGCATTAGCATCTGATCCAATTGCTACTACTTCTTTAGCTTATGAAAATACTCAACGTTTAGTCAATATGGGTTCTGATTATTTCTCCTTAGTTGTTCCATGGTACACTGCAGTTTCTATCCCACGTGAAACTGGTTATCACTTATTATCTTATACTTTAGATTTAGTTCAAACTTCCCCAATGGGTTCTACCAACTACGGTAAATTAACTAACGTTTCCTTCCAATTCACTGCTTCTGCTGATGCTATTGCTGCTAATGCAGGTGGTAACTTACAAGGAGGAGCTCCAGTTCCACAACAATACGAAGTTGTTGTCTGTGCATTAAACCACAACATTATCAGAATTTCTGGTGGTGCATTAGGCTTTCCCATTTTATAAATGTATGTTCGGAATCTCTTTATATTTATTACTCGAACTATTTTTATGGTATATTTTACCTACAATTTTACATTTACCAATTTTGTTAATTGGTAAAATTGAAATTTAAAGAATTAATCATATTTTTAATAAAATGTCATCAAATAAAAAAGATTGGTTGAAAGAGTTAAACGACTCAATAACAAGACTAAACGTTAATTTGGTATCTGATTTACCAAATCTAGTAACATCTAATACTAGAATTGATACAATTTGTAAAGGTTGTAATAATTCTAGAAGTTCAACGCTTAAGGATTTTATAAAATTAGGATTTTGTAGAAAATGTAACGTTACTAAACAAATTGTTTCAAAGAATCCAAATGTGTTAGAAATAAAACAATTGAATAATAACGTTACAGTAACATTTCCAAAAGAGCATGAAAATAAAATAAATTTTAACGCAATTGATTGTTTAGTTAAAGATGAAAAATGGATGTTCTATGAAGGTTACTTAATATCAGATAAATCACGTTGTATAAGTCAATTAGGGCAATATCTTACATTAGACGAAAGAGTAAGATGGCATTTCTTAGGATTGCAAGAATATGCTTGTATTTTAATAGCAAAAGCTTTTAAAATAAAAGATTATGAAAAATTATCTGGTAAATTTGGTTCTTTTGTAGTAAGATATAAGGATTCAAACAGAAATAATATTGATTTAGATAATCTTTATATTTCTGCAAGATGTGATATAGAAAAAAATACAAATTTACTACCAGAAACAATTGAACGTCATGATATTGTTAATAAAATTAAATATGATGATCATATCAAATTATATAAATATATATATAACGTACAATTTCCTGATTTAATGTTTTTTGAAGACGGAAATATTTGTAAAATATCTTCAAGAAAATTCTTTATTTTTTCAACGTCAAAAAATGATGATAAAAGCAAAACTTATTATAAATTAAATTTAGCAGATGAAACTAGTTATTATGTACATAGACTAATTTGTTTTGTATATCATCCAATTAAAGATATGATATGGTTATCAGATTATAAAGATTTTCAAGTTAACCACAAAGATGGTAATACTCATAATAATGCTGCTTCTAATTTAGAATGGGTAACCAAATCTGAAAATATGAAACATGCCTACGTTTCTGGCTTAAATAAAAAAGTTCAAGGAATCAAACAACACGTTAAAAACGTAGATGGTACTGTTGGAGAACTAATTAAAGAACACATTAGTATTGCACAAGCATCACGTGAAACTGGTGTACCAGAATATGAAATAAGAGCAGTCGCTCAGGGAAAAACTAGAGGAAAACATGGATTTTTATGGGTTTATTCAGATCCAGAGAAAGCAAAAGAGTATTCAAAGAAATTTTCTAAACATATTCCAGCAAAAACTTAACTTAATATTTTAATTAAGTTATTTCCGTATTAGATACTTGCCATAAATTAAAACAGGTTTTAGAGCTATTTTTTCAAACGGATCAAATGAATTATATAACTCATTTAATAACGTAATTCCTTCCAAAAAATTACATAAACAACTATACAAATAAATTTCCTTAAAAATTGACTCAATATTTATCTTATATTCAAATGATTTATCAAAATATTTGATTAAAATATCGTCTATTTTATTTTTGAAACGATTCATGTCATTATGAAATGCAAACCAGCGTAAATCATTAACATCTTCAGATAAATCATTTCTATATATGAATTTCATACTACAATTATTATTTTATTCTTAAATCTATTTTAAGTTTAAATATTTGAAACATTTAGTTATAAACATGAGCACTGTTAAATTAGTTTGGATTACGCCTGAAGCGCAAAATGTTATTTCATATTGTGCACGTGTAAGCAATCCACAAAATCAAAATAATCAAAAAACTGCCCCAAAATTATTAAAATATCTTATACAAAATAAGCATTGGAGTCCATTTGAAATGGCAAGTATGTGTGTTGAAATTAATACTACAAGAGCAATTGCTGCACAAATATTACGTCATAGATCATTTTCATTTCAAGAATATTGTATTGCAGGGCATGTTTCTATAACTACTGAAGAAGGAAATACTATTGCAGTTAGGGATTTATATAATCAATTTAAAAATGGAGATAAGTTGCCAAAATTAGTATGTTATGATACCCATGCTGAAAAATTTATATCAGTATCTGTAAAAGAAGTATTTGATACAGGTATTAAAAAGTGTGTTTTAGTTAAGACATCACATGGTAATGAAATCACATGTACACGTGAGCATAAGTTTTTTACAATGGCTGGATTTCATGATTTAAATGAGCTAAAAGTAGGAGCTCAAGTATTCATATATCAAAATGGTGAAAAACAGGCAGTAACTATAGAGAAAATTATGGATGACATGGAGTGTCAAACATATGATATTGAAGTTGATCATGTATCACATAATTATATTGCAAATGGTATAATGACACATAACAGTCAACGTTATGCATCTAGTGAAGATATGGGATTTGAAACTCCAAATTTTCGTTCTCAAGATTATAAAAACCGTCAAAATTCCTTAGACGATTTATCTCAAGAACGTCAACAAGAATTACAGGATAAATGTGTTAAACTTCAACAACAATCTATGAAGTTATATACAGAAATGCTTGAATCTGGAATAGCAAAAGAATGTGCAAGAATGGTTTTGCCATTAAGTACAATGACAAGAATGTATATGAGTGGTACAATTCGTAGTTGGATGCATTATTGTGAAGTAAGATGTGATCCAAGTACACAATTAGAACATAGAGAAATTGCTGATCAAATAAGAGATCTTATTAAGAAACAAATTCCTGCAATTTATGAAGCAATGTGGGAAACATATTAATCTTGGTGAGATTCTTCGCATGAATCTTCAGAATCTTTTTCTTGAACTTCTTTAGTCCATTTTTGAACTTTTTCAACAACAATTTCTGATACTAATGATTTATGATTAATTGAGAAATTATTTAAGTTTGTTTCATTTATATGAATTCTTTTTTCTACAAAAGAATCATCATCTACTATTATTTCTTCTAGTTCAAAATTTTTGTCATGTGATAAATTTTGCATAGACCATTGTCTATATACATGATTAATCATATCAGTGATATTAGATTTATCATTTGTAAAATATAAATTTTTATTATCAATAGAAATAATCCAAATATTATCATCAATTGTTTCGTTTTGAATTTGCGTTTCAACTACAGGATTTTGTTTTTCTGTAGGTTTTATTTCTACAGGAATACTTTGATAAGAACCCATTTTAAATAGTAAACTTATTCTTTAATCTCCTTTTTGGAAATAAGATAATGACTTCCTAATCCTATCCATGTAAAAATAGGACTTAATGTACCTATTCCACCTAAAAAAGACATTGTGTACATGCGATTTACTTTGATTTGATCTTTATTCCAAGTACATATTGTATTATGATGATAGCCTAAATAAAGTCCTGAAATTGTACCTGATAATCTTATAGCTGTAATATTTAATAAATTTCTTAATAACGCTAATGTATACGGAGTTGACATACTCGTTACAATATGTAATGAATATTTAAATTGGTAAAAGTTTTAAAGTTTATCTATTTATTATTTCAGATTTATTTTCCCATGTGATATTATATTTATTTTTTAACCAAGATAGGGCTTTATCAGCTGCATGATTTTTGAGTTCCGAAGGCTCTCTTATATCTTTTCCTAAGATAGAAGTAAATGTCATTGTATATAAATTAGAATTAATAGGAAAGTCATGATTATCAATAATTCCTGCATTTTTATGAATAGTAATAGTGGCATTTGCAATTGTATCTCTATTGGCAGTTGAAACTTTAGAGACGGAACGTTCGTCTTTTTGCAAAGGATTGTTTGGAGAAGTTCCCATAACTGTCTTGGTTTGAATGATATCAAAAATTTCCTTTAATTTTGTAATAGAATCTTTTAATTTTGATAGGTCAGTAGTTATATCTAAGTAATCTAGATAGTTAACAAAAATATTGTAAATAACTCCATATCCAAATCCTATAGTATCAGTAGTTCCATCAATAACTTCTTCTAATACTCCAAAAAATGCTTCCAACATATCTTCTAAACTTTTATCGTATATAGAATAAGATCCATTAATTCCTTTATCAGTTACATAGCTAAATTTTTTATATCTTATAAAATTATTGATACCAATATGTCTAGCAAGTTTTACAAATGTTGCAGTATCTACATTATGATGTTTAGTGGTTGTTAATTTATCTGTTCCTTGTTCATCGAATTCTAAGTTAGGAAAACGCCTATGAATATAGATTGCTATGATTTTATTTAGCAAAACATCGCCTATAGTTTCAAAATATTCGTAATTCCCAGTTTTTTTTGGATATGTTAAGCTCCAGTCAGTTAAACCTAACCATATTTTTTCTAAGTTATTATCATTATTAATTATTTTTTCTGCAATATCTAATGACATTTTACCTTTTTCAGTTAACATTTGAATAAGATATTTTCTAAATTGTGTTTTATCCCATTCAGATGATCTATCTATCAAAACAATATTCGATATATTAGCAGGATTTTTAAAGCTTTTTTTAGCTTCAGTAATCAGTTGGCTTTGTTGATCGAATGAGATATTCATTTTATATATATAAAATATTAATATTTTTTTCAATTTATAATGTAAACTATTTAGATGTTTAAAAACACAGAAATTAAAGTACAAAAAAACATTAGTTTTACTACAATGATATTTGTTATTTTATTAATACTACTACTTGTGTTTATATTAATAAAATGTATACGTCAAGATGAAAAAAATATATCATCTATCGTAACTAAAAAGAATAATACATATGCACAAACACGTGGAAGATCAAGAACACCGCGAAAGCAAAAAATTTTACCACCAGTACCTTTATTTGATGACAAATCACGTGAAAAACCACAATTTATAAAAGAAAGTAAGATAGAAACTAAATGCAAAGAAGTAGTAGAAAGATTATTTAATAAAAAATTTGAAAAAATTAGACCAGAGTTTCTTAGAAATAAAGTAACAAATAGACACTTAGAAATCGATATATATAACGATGAACTGAAATTAGGTTTTGAAGTGCAAGGTCAACAGCATTATAAGTACAGTCCTTATTTTCATACAAAAGGTGAACACGAATTTAGAGAACAACAGTATAGAGATGAAATAAAACGTTTATTATGCAAACAAAACAATATAATGTTGGTAGAAGTACCTTATTTTATAAAAGAACATGAGTTAGAATCATTTATTAGAACTAGTGTTGGAGACTTTGGATTTGTTGTTTGAATTTTCAGGAACATGTAATACTGGTTGCTGTTGTAAAACTTCCGATGCTAATTTAGATAATGAATCGTCTGTAAATAATATAGGATATTTTTCTTTTAGTTCTGTAAGTTTAGCTTCTATATTCTCAACTAAAGTCTCAATATTGCACACAAACATTTTATCATCTTTGTATGTTTTTTGCATATTTTTAAGACCAAGTACAGCTTTAATTAAATCATTAATAATATTAATACAAAACAGTTGTTCACTTTTACGTTCACTTTGACAATAAGAATAAATGATTTCAAAACTACGTTCTATTGTACCACACATAAAATTATAGGAAGAGTCTCGTGAATCTCCAAAAATCATACGTTTGAATGGTGTGAAAAAATTATTTGATTCTATTTTTAAGTTTTTTGTGTCTAGTTTTTCTCCAGGGAGAATTGTACCGATAAATTTGAGATGTGTTATGACTTCTCTTTGACGTTCAGATCTATTATAATCGCCAGAAGTATTAATAACATATTTAAGTGCATGAACTATGTTGCTCATTTTATTAAAATGCATGTTCTAAAATTAAATTTTTATTTTTTTAGAAATTTAATGTAAATGCTAAGAGTTCTGAACAAAAGGGCCATTGAAAAGATGAGTCTGAACAGTACTGATTATAATTTGTGTTCGATTAAAATTCCTAGACGATTGAGTTTAAAACAGTATCCTAAAACATACCCATTAAATGATACACCAATCAAGAAAAAAAGAAAATACGCAAGTTGGCATTATTTTTTAAATTAATCAAATAAAACTTAAACTTTTTAATAAAAGAGACAAATGAATGACCAACATGAAATGACCTTTGGAGATCCTATTGAATCAATACCTGAAGATCCATCTACATTTAAACCTGAAGTTTATCAAATGATGCAAAAAATTCTTGGTGTTAACGAAGTACACGAACAACCAAAAAATACAAAATCGACTTTAAGTTCATGTAATCATCAACATGATTTACAAAAAATGGTTGGCAATACTTTATTAATTGCAATATCTTTTCTTATCTTAAAAAGTCCGCAAGTAACTAATATGGTTAAGAAAATGTCTTCAAAATATTATATTCAAGAGACAATTTTATTTGTTGGTTTTTCTTTAATAACATATAGTGCTTTGAAGTATGCTTAATTTACTTTACAATTTGTAAAGTAAATTATAATAAATTATGAACATATGGTCTTTCATCAGAAGCTCCATAAAAAATTGCAGCATTTGATAATAATTGTGGATCTTTACTTTCCCCAATTGCATCGTAATTTATTCCTTTTGCTTTTTCGAGTTCTCCTAAAGTTGAACCGAAACCATGATTGATTTCTCTAATTCTAGTTGGAATTATGAACGAGAATGATTCTTTTGCCATACCAACTGAAAGAAGAGCAAAAATAAGAAGAAGTGCACTTAAACCTAATATTGAAGTTTGTCTATCCATTTTAATAGACCAAAGAAAAAAAATTTAAACAGAAATATAATCGTCCAAGTTATAAGTTGATTTAATTCCAAATAACTTTTCGTTTGTTTCAAACATTTCCTTAGGAGACCATCCTTTTTGCTTTTTGCCTTTAGGAGAACGATTAATTGTTGATAATTCTTTCTTGAATCTATTGTAATTGAATTTTTCTATTTTTGGAGATTTTTGTGGTGAATTTTTCGTTAGTAACCTTATATTATTTTTATTGGAATAATCAAATATATAATCTTTAATATTATCTATAATATGATAATAACTTCTTGAAACTATTTTTGATAAATCATTCACATGTACCCATAAAACTTGTTCAACTTCTTTATTATTTAATATCTTAAAATCTTCATCATCGTCAAGGCCAAATATAAAATATAATGTCATTTGTTTTCCTTTATAAATAAATTCTATCTTATGTCTATCTGTAATTTTGTTATCTACTATCACTCCTATTTCTTCCCATGTTTCTCTAATTGCACAGTTTATTGTACTTTCATTGCGTTCTGCTTTTCCTTTTGGAAAATCAAAATACACTTTCTCATATACTTTTGATTTTATCATTACTACTTTTGTGCATTTTTTATTTACAAGTACACAACCAGCTACAGGAATGCCATCTAAATATTGTTTAAAGGCGTTATATATTGTAACTACATAGTCTTTTTGTAATTTAAATTGTTTTGATTGTTGAAAGCAACGTATAAAAAATTCTTCTTCTGTAAATTCCGGTAGATTTTCTTGATGCATTATATTATCAATATAACACCAATAAGCCTTTTGCAGTTGATGTAAAAGAATAATTTCATCATCTATGTTTACAGATGATGTATCTAAAAATTTCTGAAGTAATTCTTCAATTACTGGATTGAGTTTTTCCCAGTTATATGTACGTTTTGTAGGTTTCATTTTATATAAAAAGAAATCTAAGCTTTAATTCATTTTAAATATTTCCAAATTTAATAAAGTTCTTATATTCATTTATTGTATATAAACTTGAACGTAAATTATTTAAAGTATGAGCTAATATTGCAGGAATAATAGAATTTGTTGTATAATATACATATCCACACACAAGTCCTATTATTGCACTTGATATACTTTGAATAATAGAATTGCTTGTTTCTTGACTACTATAAATACTATTGCTCATATGTAGACTTCCAAAAATTATGGCTTGAAGAACATTAGCAATAACTGGATTCATATCTAATTTTTTAACGAAAAGGGATTTGAAAAGAAAAAACCTAAAGAATAATTCTTCTGCTATTGGAGCATATAGAGTACCATTTAAAAGTTCGTAAAGTGCAACTTCCCAAACGTGAATTCCTTTAGTTTGTATTGCCTTGTATTCTTTGTTTTTATCTTTGTCTAATGTTTCGATCATTTGTTCTGATGGAACTTTATCCATGATAAAACGATAAGAAATATTTGTTATTAATACAATAAAAATAGTACTGAGAAGAATTGTTTTGATATCAGGTGCAGGTCTATCAATATCAAACAGTAAAAGTTCATTGAATAAGCATGACATTTGTAAATTACTATGAAAAGAATCTTTAAATTGAAAAACTATTTAAAAAGAAAAGTAGGTAAATAAAATGAGTAAACAATTAGAATTAAGCGATAAAGAACTTTCTGATACATCAGAAACATCTGATAATGATCAAGAAGAAGGTTCAAATGTTAAATATTTTTCAAAAGATATAGATGAACACACAATGAAATTAATGTTATTGCGTTTTCAATTATATATACATAGTAGTTCAACAAATTGGGCCTGTATGATAGTTGAAAACTACCATAAACGTTTAATTTTGAAAGGAAAAGAATTAACAGAAGGTAATGATAATACTTTATTGCGAAATGAATTAGAATCAGTAATAAATGGAATAGAATGGATATTATCAAGTTATGACAATGATACTAGAAAACATGTTAAAATAGTTATACACGAAGAAGGTACTTATGTTATTAACTTAATAAATACATGGATGAAAGAATGGAAATTAACTAATTTTAAGGGTAGACCAAATGAAGACCTATTGATTAAGTTGAATAATTTAATGAAAGAATGTAATATATCAACACAATGGACTGCAACAAATAAAAGCAGTAAATTGCAAGAATTAAAAAATAATATGTAAACTTAACGTTAGTATTAAGTTTAAAAATCAGCATCAAACACTATTTCTGAATTATTTGTAACAACAGATTGCTTAGAATATTCAGAAACTCTCTTTTCAAAGAAATTACTTTTATTTTCTAAACTAAGTAATACCATCCATGGAAATGGATTTTCCACATAATAAATTCTTTCTCCAACTAACGACATATATAAATGATCTGCTACAAACTTAACGTATTGAGTCATTAATTCAGCATTCATACCTTGAAGTTTATATGGTAAACTTTCTTTGATAAATTCAGTTTCAATATCTACTGCATCTTTAATCATAGTTTTAAGATCATCTTGAGATAACTTGTTGGTTATATATTTTTTGTAACATAAGCATGCCATATCTCTATGCATTCCTTCATCTCTAGAAATAAGTTCGTTACTTTGACATAATCCAGGCATTAATCCACGTTTTTTAAGCCAAAATATAGAACAAAAACTAGCACTAAAGAATATTCCTTCGACACATGCAAATGCAGCAAGTCTTTGTACAAAGGATCCTTTTTCAATCCATTTTCTAGCCCATTCAGTTTTTGCACGAATGGTAGGAGAGTCTCTTACTGAATGAAATAATTTATCTTGAATAGCTTGATCTTTCACTAATGTTTTTATAAGAATTTGATAAGTTTGAGTATGAATATCTTCGATCATTTCTTGAAAATGGTAGAACATTTTTAATTCTGGTACTTGAATTTTTTCTGTAAAATCTTTATCTAAATTTTCGTTAACAATAAAATCACTACATGCAAAAAACGCTAATATGGTTAATATAAAATGTTGTTCATTCTGGTCTAATTTTTCCCAGTGAGTAATATCATCCATTAAAGAAATTTCGTTAGGAACCCAAAATGCTGCAACTGCTTTCAGGTAGAAATCCCATATGTCTTCATATTTAATAGGATATAATGACATGCGATATTCTAATGGGTTTAATAAGATAGAGTCTGATTGATGATTCATTTCTTAATTATAGATTACAAAAAATTTAAATATCATTTTAAATTTACCCAAAACTTACTTCATCAAATTTTTCACGTAATAACTCGACAGTATGATGAATCACAGGATAATCCTTATAAATAGATATTTGTTTATTAATAGTAGGTAGTATATTATTATCTTTTAAATAAATTAGATCTGGGCTTAGATTAAATATATTGAAGTCCATGACTGTTAAAAATGACTTAAATTGTTTTATAAATTCTTGCAAGCTAATATTCGTTATACTACATATAAATTGTCCAGTTATTGTCGATGCTTTTAAGATACATGATGATACTATAATACATATTATTGATATCAAACGCACAGAACTTTCTATTTGATCTTCGTTTATTTTAAGTTGATATCTATCAAATAACATAACTGAATGACCAAAAAGTTCTTGTCCAAAAATTTTAAATTTTGTACACAGTTTAGCAATATATTGTAAATTAGATAATCGTTTTTCATATTGTAAACCATATTTTAAATCGTTATAAGATAATAACACAGATTTGAGTTTTTGTTTGAAAACTTGACTATTCTTTCTTGTTTGCATAGGACTAGTTGTAGGACTGTACTTCATTATAATAGTATCACATTTTATATGATTTATACTAGCTCTAATTGATGGTTCAAGTAGGAGACAGTGAAGTAAAATACGTTGTATATCTCGATTTGTGCATTTTTTCTCCACAATTTCTCTAATATCAGAAAATGATATAGATTTATAAAGATTTTTCATTATTAACATTGGATCAAAACCTGTAGTGGTATTTTTTTTGCAGATAGCATCATAGAATTTTGAAATATAGTCATCAGATGTATATTTTAGTTTGAGTAGTTCAATTATAAATTTTTGTCCAGTGACTACTTCGAATAATAAAATTCCAAGTGAAAATATATCAGATTTTATACTCATTTTTTTAATATCAAATAGTTCTTCAGGACTTACATAAGTTATTGTGCATCTTTGATTGCTAAAATGAAATAATTCGTGATGAAAAAAACATATTGAACCAAAATCTATGATAGAAGTTTTAAGTGAATTTTTAAAGTATAACATGTTTTCAGGTTTTATATCGCCATGACTAATTCCAGCTTTATGTAACCAAGAAATTGATTCTACAATTTGACTGAAACACTTAATTAAATTATGATTATTAAGTTTTGTATTGTAGAATGGAGATCCTAAGAAAGGCATGTCAAATATAATTTTATTATCTTCTATAGATAAATTAACATCAGCTATGGAAGATGGTACGACATGATTAAATAAATTAGTTGTAGAGTCTATAAAAGGATCATTTCTTAATCTGTAAACGAGTTTATAAAAGCAAGCTTCTCTTAAAACGTTGTCGATAATTGTAAAATCATCGTTAAGATTGTTATAATCTAAAAAAATGGCTTCTTTCTTAACAGAATAAGGACTTGTACGAAAAACAGAGCCAAAAGTACCTTGACCAACTTTGTTTGCCATTATTAAAAAATAAATAAAATGATAAACGAAGAAAAAAATATTTTCTATTTATTTTAAAAATGCAATTAACCCAAGAAAATCAAGAGAAATTAATTATAGGTTTCTTAGCTGCAAGTTGTGTATTATTATTAATCCATTTAGGTCAAATGATGTCTTCTAAAAAAGAAGGTTTCGGTGCTACTGGAAAACCAGGTATGTCTGCTCATTTAAGATCAGTTCCTGTTAAACAACCAGGTCAATCTGCACATTTAAGAGGTGCTGGTATTAAACAACCAGGTGCACCACAATCAGCACATTTAAGAGGTGCTGTTGGTCATAACATGTCTGCTCACTTAGCAAATAATAAACCAGGCGTAGGTTTTAAAGGTCATGTTCATGCAATGCCTGATAAATCAATGATACAATTTAATGCTCATTTAAGACAAAAACCAAGATTAGATTAATCCAAAGAAAAACTTTTTTTCTCATTTAATATAAATGGCGTATCAATTTGAACCAAAAACAATTATTTTCTATTTAAGTGCATGTGCATGTATTCTTTCCTTAGTTTTAGTTTTAAATCCAAGAAAAGAATCTTTTGAACTTGCTAAAGAAATGACTAAAGAATGTCAAACTGCTGCATCAAGTTATTGTAATCAAGCTTGTGACGAGAAAAATATGATTGATCCTGCAAATCGTGTTAAATTAGGAAAAGCAGTATTAGATTCTTGTGGTCCTAACTTTGAAATAATGAATCACTGTAAAAAAACTCATAATGACTGTCCTATTGGATTTTTAGATAGAGTCATTGGTGGTAGACATGATCGTGCATATAAACCATTAGAATACGTTAGAACAATTGATGCACAAGATCCACGTCAATCTTACACTAAAAATGTAACTACTTACCAATGGTAAATTTCTTTAACTTAATTTAAAGAAATTGATAATTTATAATATGACAGATAGTAAAAGACAAAAAATGACTCATGTTGATGTTATGATAGATATTGAAACATTAAGTACAGAACCAACTGCTGTTATATTAAATATTGCAGCTATTAGATTTTGTCCATTTACTGGTGAAGTTTCTGATACAATAGAAATATTATTAGATATAGAAGATTGTTTATCATTAGGTTGCACAAAAAGCGAAGATACTGTAAAATGGTGGAATTCTCAGAAAGATTCAATTAAAAATCATGTTTTGTATGGAAGTCCACGTTATAAATTAAAAGATTCATTATTTCAGCTAATTAGATTTGTGAAAGGCACAAAACGTTTTTGGGCTCAAGGTATAAATTTTGATCCAGTAATTTTAGAATATGCATATAAAGTTTGTGGGTTGACTCCACCATGGAAATTTTGGCAATGGAGAGATTCTAGAACGATACAAAAATTAACAAATATACCAGCAAGTAAAGATGCAAGTCATAGTGCTTTAGAAGATTGTAAACGTCAAGTAGAATTTATAACTAATTTTACTAAGAAATTTGATATAAAAGAATTATTTTAGCAAAACTTTACGTTATAGTAAGGTTTTTACACTATAAATTACGTAAAAAAAATAAATTATAGGAACATAAATTTTTGAACTTTTTTAAGGATTAGGATATATTTTTTTTACACACACATTCCTTTTGTGTGTGTAAAAAATGAAAAACATGAGTTCTAAAAAAGTAAAAATGTCTAAAAATAGTACTTTTCAAAAATTACAGGCTAAATTTTATACTATGACAAATTTTAAGAAAAATTTTTTTTATAAAAAAAGTCCAAAAAATCCGCATTTCAAAAGTTTTCAAAAGTTTTCGAAAGTTTACGAAAGTTTTATTTTGTAGTTGTTTAATATATTAAAAAATAAATATATATTTTAAATGTTTACGAATGTTTTAAGAAGTTTAAAAAAATATTTTTTATAGATAAATGGAATGCAGTAATTGTGGAAAAAAATTTATTCATGTACAGCGATATACAACTCATATAAACTCTAATATTTGTACCAAAGAGTATAAATGCGTAATATGTAATAAGATATATTCTTCTAATGCTTATTATATTAAACATTATATACAATGCAAGGAAACGATAAATATAGAACAATTGCTTAAGAAAAAAGAAGAAGAAATAAAGTTACATTATGAAACTATAATATCTCAATATGAAAAAACAATAAAAGAAAAAGAAATGGCTATTAAACGTCTTGAAGATCGCTTTGATAATTTAGCATCCCAGAGAAATAATATACAGTATATTAATAATGGTACGACTAATACAACAAATATGACAAACACAACTAATACTATTGTATTTTCAGATCTTAAAAAATTGAATCAAGATTTTATTAATGAAGAAATGGCTAATATAAACTTCTTAAACACTAATGACCCATTTCAAGAAATTTGTAATCATGTCAATAACTCACAGTTAGGATTAAATTATATTACAAAAGATAAGGCTAGACATGTGATCCTTTTTAAAGATGAAAACGATAATCAAGCATCAGATATAACAAAAATAGGTAAAATGATTCATAAGTCTATAGAGCCTAAAATAATTGATGTAAAATATTCAGATCATAAATCAGGTAATAAAAAGTATCGTAGAAAAATAGAAGAGTTGAGTAATTCAACTACTGACGTATATAATAAAATTATGAAAGAATGCATAGCAGGAGCAAAAACACCAGATGAGATAAAATTAATAAGAATGTCATTACGAGACAAATTTGAACAAATAAATCATAAAATTATAGATCTTATGGATACATATGATCCTGAAGGAGAATATCATATTAAATTTGGAATAGATGTAATTTTTTCATATATCTTAAAAGGTTTGAAAGGATGTATTGAGATAAAAGATAATACTTTATTCATACTGGCAAATGAAGATGATAAAAAAGTGATAAGAATACGTGATACAGAAAATCATGTACAGAAATTAATATATATAGAATTAATGAGAATATCCATGTATATAATAAAAACGTGTAAGAAGATTAAAAAGTCATGTCAAGATTATTCTGAAATAATAGATGAAACAATAGGATTATTAAAAACCAACGATGAGATAAAAATAAAATCTCGTATACAAAATCAAATACAATGTATCGATTTTATAAAATAAATAAGTCTTATTCAACTAATAAGACTCTATAAATTAATTTTGAACTATATAAATTTTTCCTAAATATATTATATTTTTTTCATAATCTGTTTTTCTTCTTTGCGGAAGAGTAATAAAATTTTTTCTAAATTCATCATGTGAAATATCTCCTCCAAACTTATCTATGGTTAACCAATTTGCGGCTACTTCAACGTTTCTTATGTCCCAACCTAACTCTTTCCATAGCAAGTACAGTAAGTTTAACGAATCTCTATAACGAACAGATGTGTTAGATTTACAGTAAGCTTTAATACAATTTAAACTACAAAAGTTTCCTTCAACAGCATACTTTGTTACGTCAGTTACTTCTGTCCAAATAGGAATACCTAAAATTATGATATCTGGGGTAATTTTATATTTGCACCAAAAACAATTTGATCCTTCTTCTGGAGTACAATATATTATTTTTTGACGTTCATTTAAATGTTCATTAATTCTATGTTCTAAACGCGATTTAGAAATCCCATGTGCTTGTAGTTTATTTGTTAGCGAAACAAGTACATCTTCCTGAACTCTTTTACCACGTTTTTTTCTAATAGGAGCAACATTTTCTTCAGTCATTTATAATTAGTCTTTCTTTTGTTTAATGCCTTTTACAAAACGATAAGCATGTACAAATAAATCAATTCGTCTTTTTATATTTAAATATAAAGTAAAGTCTGAAATATCATTTTCACGAACTATATTTAAGACTTTAACATTATTTGTATCTTTAGGCCTTTCTTGTATATCAAGTATTAACTTAAATAAATACAAACAGTATTCTTTGAAATTTAGATTTTCTTTAGAAATTTTTACGTTATCCATTAGATCTATACATAAAATCTTATAATTAGTATTAAGATCATTTGAGCAATACTCATTTATAGGTTTTAAACAAGTTCTATCAAATACAGCTCCGTCAAGAAATATATTATTATTATATACATTTTTTTTGAATAATAATGGTATAGAACAACTCAGAAGTGCAGCTTTTATAACGCTAAGTTCTGGTTCGGTTTTATAGCTCATTATTTTGCATTTATTTACGTTAGTTTCATCTTGAGTTATTTGATAAGTTGTGCAAATGAATACTTTATCATGTTCATCATATAATTCTTTAAATGTTGGTACTTTTTTAAACTTTGAAAGTACTAGGTTAGTTACATAGTCTTCTAATGAGTTAATATCTATTAATCCCCATGTGTCATGTAAATCATTTACATCTATTTTCATATTAGAATTTATATCAAAATTGCACGTATATGTTATTAGCTCTAATGGAGTGAAACCAAGAGCTAATAAACAGGAAATTAAAGCACCTACACTTGTTCCAGCATAATATTTTGTATTTTTAAGACACTTTGTATGTGAATAAAAATAATGAATTGCACCAAGATGATAATATCCGCCAATTGCTCCTGCACTTATACATAAACCATCATAATGTTTATCCCACATTCATTACTCCTAGTAATGAATTGTTTAAATAGCTTATTTCATATCTGGCGTAACACCACAATAATTAGTTACTAATGGTATATTAGGATCGAATATACCTAATTTTGTTGCTTTATCTAATAACATGTTAAAATTATCATTAAATTCTTTTGACTCGTGGCTTGTATCAGTTGTTTTACTTATTGCATGAGCTAGTTCATGCAAAGCTACGTAAATTAACATATTATAAGGATAATATTGTTCTTTGTCATCTTTTAAACATAAGTACATGTCAACTTTATCTTCTGTATAAGAAGAAGAACTAGAATAATAATTAATGTCTTTAGCTCTTTCGTCTACGCGTACTAAATCATAACGAAGTCTATCTATAAGTGGATCTGAACCCCGTCTATGTTTATTATAGAGTAAGTTTCCACCTAATGCAGTAAGCCCAATAATAGTTACAATATCCATTTATTAATTGTAAAATATTTTATTTAAAATGGATTGACATTCTTTTGATTCTTCGTTCGAAAGAATCTTTTGTGGATATTCAACATCACACTTTATTTTTAGAGAACCATGAGAAGTAAATCCGAAACCAGGTAGTATGATTTCTTTTCCTTTGTATATGATTCCATGTAGTTTAGTATCCACTGTAACTTTTTGTGAAAAATGTTCAATTTCAATGACAGAACCAATAATACTCTCAATGAATGGAATAGTACAATTGTAAATGAGATCATTTCCTGAAATAGAGAATCTTTTATCAGGATTAATTCTTATAACAAAAACTAAGTTTCCATCAATTTCATTTGGATTTGTTCCAGCATGGCCAAGTCCTTCAAAAACAACATGATAATCATTTGGACATGATTTAGGAATCGATAGTTCGATTGTTTTAATAGTATTATTTTTTCCAGAACCTTTACATAAAGTACAGCTAGATTCAGAATTAGAACCAGAACCATTACACCTATTACATGCAATGTCAGAAAATGTTCTTACTGGTCCAATTTGTTGTACAATTTTAATTATACCATTTCCGTTACAAGTTTGGCATTTAATAGCGCATTGACATGATTCAGGTCTTGTAATTTTAAGTGTTTTAGTACATCCAAAAAAAGCTTGGTCAATATTAATATTAATTATTTGTATAAGGTCTTCTCTTTTTCCTGTAGAGTTTCTTGGATTTCTAGAAAATCCAAAGTTCATAAATTGTGAAAAAATATCTTCTGGAAATCCGCTAAATGGATTACCATGATGTTGTTGCTGTTGGGGATTTACTGAACCAGTTTTATCAAAAAGATTTCTCTTAGAGTCATCCATAAGGATTTGGTAAGCTTCATTTATTTCTTTGAACTTATCTTCATTTCCACCTTTATCTGGATGATTTACTTTAGCAAGATTTCTATAAGCAGCCTTTATATCATCTTTTGAAGCTGTTTTATTGATATTTAGTACAGAATATGGATTCATTTAAAATGGTGATCTGAATCTTTAAAGTTTCTTTACACAAAAGGTAAAGAAAAAGTAAAACAACGTAATTTATTCTTTTACGGTAAGACGTTCTTTAATAACATCAATTGGTACTCCTTTAGCTAGAGACGCTACTTTAGCGCACGCTAAAAGAAGCAATGGTTGAATATCCATATAATTTACATATTTAATGAAGTCGTAAAGATCTTTTATTATAGTAAATTTGTCGATGAAGTCTGCGTCAAAATCATTTGTGTTTTCTTTCATTACTGCACTTCTTAATGGTTTTAAGATAGGTTCAGGAGCAGTTCCTTTATGGTGATTACACCATTCAATAATTTTATTTAGATGAAAAGTAGGTACGTCTAAGTCGAGAGTTGTTTCGTTATCTCCAGATAAAGCAGTTGAAACTAAGTTAGACATGGGGATAACATAAGATTTATTTATTTGGAAAGATTCTCCGTTATTTGAGACTAATGTGATGGAAATATCGGTTTCTGATGAATCAAGTGATGCAATTTGAGTATTTTCAGAATCAAGAGACATTTCGACGAAATAAAAGGGCTATTTTTTTAAATACGATGAAAGACCAAAATAAAATTCAATTTAAACAAAATAAAAAAATAAAAGCGTAAAATTTAGAATTGTAAAATTTTTTATTTTTTCTTCATAAAGAGATAACAATGGCAAACAATTCATCAAACTGTAATACTTACTTAATGATCGGTGGTGCTGCATTAGTAATAGCTATTCTTATTAGTTTACACAAAAATTCTGAAGGTTTCAGACATAGAAGAGAAGAAGCTCAAGCATTAGAACAAAAACCAATGGAAGAAGTTCCAATGCGTCCTAGTTTAGCAGCTCCTTTATCTCCACGTTTTGATGGAGTCACAAATGGTTCACAAGCTTTAGTTGCTGGTGAAAAAGCACCAATTGCATTACAAGGTGCTCCAATGACACCAACTGCGCAAGATGTTAACGTAGATTTTAGTCAATTAGGTGGTGTTGCTGCACCAGTTCCAACTGGAGCATTAACTAGCAAACAAGTAGGTGATATTTTATCAGATCGTTTTGGTTCTGAAGCACCAAAATATCAAGATACTGAAGAATTAATGCCTGTCCCAGATATGAGATATACTGCGGGTATTGATCCAACCGATCCTGAATCTTTTATGTATGATCGTACTATTTTTGGTAAATTAAAACGTAGATATGGTAATGGTGTAGATTATTTCAGAGGAGATATTGATGTTAAACCACAATATAGAGGCTGGTTTGATATTCAACCACCTAAAGAATCTGATGTTGTTAAAGGTTACTTTGATCGTTATGTTGATATTCAACAAGAAACTGAAATTCAAGATGCTACTTTTACTCGTGCTACTCCTGTTGATAAATTATTCCAAGCAACTTTAAATCCATGGGGTTCTACTGTTCAAAATACTCCTTATGGTCATGTTTAATTCTATTTCCATTCGTTATGAATAGAAATCTTATAAATCGCATTTATTTATTATTGCTAACGTACTTAGTTCATCAGCGACTTTGTTATGTTCTCTTAGTACATGAGTATATTCTATATGTTCAAACTGTTTAGAAACGTCTAAACATTTTAATCTTAATTCTTGTAATTGTGGTATATTGCACTTCCATTTTCCAGTCATTTGAGATATAACTAATAAAGAATCTCCTATAACTTTAACACGTTTTATTCCAAGAGATGATAAAAATAGTAGTCCATGCAATAGACCATTATATTCCGCTTGATTATTAGTAACAGAGTCTCCAAGATATTTAGATATCTTATATTCTTTATTCATACAACATGGAATATGAATTCCGCATCCTGCATGTCCAGGATTAGGTCTAGCTCCACCGTCAAAATATAATTCTACAATAGACATTTTATACTTTAAAAAAATCAAAACAAAAATCAATTTAGTGTTTTAAGTTTTGTTTAAGATATTTACGTAGTATAGAGAGTAAATCGTGAAAATAATCAATGGAATATGACGATACTATTTTATTAATAGATTGATCAAACTCTTTTTTTGATAAATCTTGGTCGAATATATCTAATAATTCATCCACAAATTCAATCCAATTACAGTCATCTTTTAAAAATTTCAAACGTTGAGTTAAATACTTTTTATTAATATCTGATAACGTATTAAATGATTCTGAGATTTCATATATATCCATTTATTATGAAAAGTTTTTCCTTAAAGTCTCTTAAGGAAAAAAATTAAACCATCGAATGGTTATTATTTGAGATCTCTTGATCTCTCCAACATTCTATTTCTTTTGGTCTATCAAAAAAATATTCTGATATTGATATTAGAAATATTGATAATAACATGAATATTGCGTTATCGTCGTAAAGTGAACCAATCATTGCTGTTCCCATTAGGAAAAATATAATATAAAAGTTTTTAATAACGTAAAACCCTATAAGAAAAAGCGAGTACAGCACACTGTATACATTTAGTGTTAAATTTGTGTTGTATAAAATAATAGGTATGAAAAGAATATGGTATATGTTTGTAATAGATTTTATCATTTAGTTTACCAAAATAATAATAATTTAAATAATTCAATTTAATCTTTAAATAACAACAAATAACGACAAATAAGTAATGCATAATTATTATGCTAACGTTGAGTTAGAACAATTAACTAATGACATGTTAAATAATATATGGGTTTTATTTGATAATAATTTTAGTACTAAGAAGAATATAAAACAATGTGTATTATGTAAGTTTAGAATAAAAAATATCGATTTATTGGATGACGATGAGTTGGATGATGAGATTAAGCCGCATGTAATAGAACATATAAAAAATTCTGTATCTGAACTTCAGATCTTTAGTAAGCTTCTTAAAATCGTACGTGGAGATTATGTAAGAGAAATGATAGATATAGATGAATGTGCACAAATATTATATCAGATTATGATTTGGAGTATAGAATATAGAAGGTGCGAGTTTATATCTGTATATTTGAATCACTTTGACGTTTATTATAAATTGCAGCAAGAAAAAACAATATTAGAGATGTGTTTAGACTTTGAAGAATATGGTCTTGCGGTTAATTGTTTGCAAATGAGTTTGTATAATTTCAACGAAGAAGTGTTGTATAAGAATAATAAGAATGTTTATAAACGTGAGATAATTCGTTTAATGGAATATTTTATAGAGATTGAATCAATAGAATATATTATAGAACTTGGACGTAGATATAAAAGATATTTGTATTATTTTTATAAGAGTTTTATATTAGCGGATGCGATAACATTATTTGATGAATTTGTGAATTATGTTGATGATACTCCAGATAATTTCAAATATATAGAAAAATTGGTAGTAAGTTTGGAAGAGTATAATGAATTGGTTTCTTACATGTTGATAAGAAATCGTTATATACATATGAAAAGTGTAGTAAATGAAAGTTTGGATTATGTTTGTAAAGATATACATCCGACGATACTTGATTTTTTATGATTTACTTTATCAATAATATAAAGTAAATTACCATTTACCATAACGTAAATAACGGAAACCTTCTTTAGTAGAAGCGACTGCAGTAGAAGTTTGGGAAGCAGCAGAAGAAGCAGTAGCAGCAGCTTGTTGAGCAGCAGCAACTTGAGCTCCAGCTTGAGAAGCAGCATCTTGAGCAGCTTGTAAAGCTTGAGTTACAGCTGGAGTAGATGGAACTTTAGAAGCATCAGCAGAGATTTGAGCAACAGTGTTTTTGATATCAGCAGCTAAAGCGGAAGCTTGTTGAGCAGCAGAGTTAGCTTGTTGAGCAGATGCGTTAGCTGCATTAGCTTGAACAGCAGCAGTAGCTGGACCTTCGTTATTTAAAGCTCTAGCGGATTGTTGAGCGGATTGAACAGCGTTATTTTTTGAAGCTTCAGCCATTTTAGCAACGTTATTTAATTCAGCGACTTGTTTTTGTAAAGCGTCTAATTTATTCATTAATTGAGCAGTAGAAACACCAGTTTCAAAAGCAGTGGTAGGTTGAACTTGACCAGCAAAGTTTGAAATTCTAGGATTTTCGACTTGATAGTCAGAAATAACAGAAGGGGTTGGGATTAAACGAGATTTGGTGGAAGAAGGAATATACATATCATAGACGGTAGATAAGGTATTATAATCTTCAAAATAAGTACATGCAGAAGGACAATTAGTAGTGACTCCTGGGACAGCATAATTGGTTTTACATTCAGTAGGACAAGAAACTTCACCCATTAATGGTGCATAATCGTTATTTGTCATACATTGACTTGGACAGCCTGCATCTTTGTAATATTGTGAGTACATTATGTTTGATAAAAGGTCAGAAAAAAAATAAAATTTGTTTTTTAGCAAATCTTTTTGGTTAAAATCTTTTCTTTTTAATAAGCACATGGAGAGAAACGATCCTAAAGAGCATCAAATATCAATCAAAATTCCTTCAATACAGCAAAAAAACGGTCGAAAAAGTCCAGATGACGTTATTCAAAAGGTTAAATCAATGAGTAGTCGTTTAAGTCATCAAAATGGATGGAGTATAGATGTAGAAAAAGAAATATTGAATTATGCTGATATTTGCAAATATGATTATAATGAGTTTATGAATAAATCAAAATTATATAGGAGAACCGGAAATTGTCTGCAATTTGGCATAATTATTTCTAGTGCGTTAAATGTATTTATATCTGGGCTATCTTCAATGGAAGACTCTACTAAATTGGCTATAAGTGGAACGTTTGGTATTATAACAACTGTACTTGGTTGTGTATATAATATAGCTTCAATAGGTAAAAAGTCTATAATATATGATGAAATATCTAATGGCATATTGAGTTTACATAATGCATTGCGTATGGAAACGATGAAAACGTTAGAAAATAGAAATGATCCAATGGAGATACTAGTGTTTGCAGAGGAAACAAGGGAAAAGTTGTTTCAAAAAATTAGAAAATGAGTTAAATATATAAATTATTATATAATTATAAAATGACTGCATTTGAAGTTAATTTAGAGAAATTAACAAAGTTATATTCAGTGCCAAATGCACCAGATGATTTTTATAAGAATCATCATTTATATACTAATTGGAAAGAATATACACCATATAAGTCTATCAGAGAAATTGAAGATATATATACAAGAAGTTCTCATTGGGGTCAATTAAAGTTGATGTTAACTGAGATATGTTTTCTATCCCTATTTTCTGGGATAGATTATTCTTCAACAACAAAAAGTACAAAGGGTGTAAAAGTTATATATGCTGGAGCTGCTCCAAGTGATCATATAGAAATATTGGTGAAATATTTTCCAAAGGAATATCATTATGATTTAGTTGATCCAGAAAAATGGAATCAAGAGTTTGTTAATAAAACGAAAGGCGAGTTAGGAAAACAGAATATGAGTCCAGATTATAAAAAGTACACAATAAATGAACAAATAGATGTGTATCACGGATTTTTTACAGATGAGTTGGCGAATACTTTTGCTGAAAAGTATAAGGATGATCAAGTTATATTTTTATCGGATATAAGACCTACAAACATAGAAGAATTATCAAGTACGATAGAAGAACGTAATAGGATAGTTAATGAGAATATGGAAATGCAACGTAAGTGGTATGAAATAATAAAAACTAAGAATAAGTTTGAAGTATGGGGAATGTTTAAATTTAAACCAACATTTGATAGTAAGGTTACAGAATATTTAGATGGTTATTTATTTTATCAGCCATGGGCTCCGTTAAAAAGTCCAGAGTTAAGACTGATTACAAATAGTTTAGGATTAAAAAAGTATGATAATAAATGGCTTGAAGAGCATTTAGTTTGGTTTAATGAAGTTAGACGTAATAGTTTTGATGGTGAATATAGAGATCCAATATTAAATAATATGTTTGATACTACATATATGTATGATATAATTGAATTATTGCGATTTGTATTTGATATTGAAGGAAAAAAATTAAATGTTATAGATATAATGAGTGAGTTATGTAGTAAGTTATGTAATAATAATAAAATATATCTCAAGGATTATAAGTTGTATGACAATAAAAAGTTACGAGACTTTACAAAGTTATTGAATAAGATAGAAAAATATAATAGAAGTGAGATTCAAGTAATTTTTGATAAAATACGTAATGAGTTAGGTAAGAAGATACTAAACGTAGAAGTAGTTGGTAGAAATGAAGATATCTATAGAAATATATTACCGTTAATGTTAGATTGTAAAGTATATTATACTCCATGTTCTGTAGCGTGTTCATTGCAAGATATAGTTCATTCTTGTAATGATATAGATGTATTATTGTTAGATAATTCAGATATAAAAGAAGCTAAATGTGAAGGTAAATATATAGTAAAGAGAGACAATGAGACTATTATATACAATAAAGTTGAATATACTATGGGTACAGATATATCAATAGCTGTGAGATCATTGTTAGAGGATAAAGGATTTGTATATTTGTAAAATGAAAAACGTGAATTTTTTAATAAAGGATAAAATGAGTGATAAGCCAACACAAGAAACTATCAACGTAAATACCAACGTAAATACCAACGTAAATACCAGTGTAAGTTATAGTTGCGGACAATGTGGAACTAGTCATTGTTTCAATAAGACTGATAATATAAAGTGTAAGATATGTAATAATCGAGTTTTCTATAAAAATAGAAAGAATGGTTTAGGATTGATGTATGTAGCAGTATAGTTACTTTACTGATAATGTAAAGTAAATTACTTATTTGTGACATTTAGTGGTGGATCTACGTTTAGAATGATATGCTTTTTTAGTAGCAGACATTAATTTTTTACCTTTTAAACCGGATTTAGATAATTTTTTCTTTAAAGAGTTGAACATTTTTAAAGATCTAGCACCAGAGAATTTTTTACCTTTACAGGATTTGGTTTTTTTAACGATAGAACGTTTAACAGAACGTTTTGGGGAACGTTTAGCGGAAGCTTTTGCGGTAGCTTTTGGAGAACGTTTAACAGATTTAGCCATCTTTTATTAAAGGTTAAAGAAAATAATTTTTAAATTTGAAAATTTTGGTATAAAAAATGTAAATTTGCATGTTTAAACGTAAAGTAAAATTTTGGAATAACGCCAAACGTATTTTATAAATTGAAAAAAGTTTCGAAATGATAGGTTTAAAAAAACAATCTTAGAAATCAAATCTAAAACTATGTCTAAAAATATCTTATCTGACCCAATTAACTACGACGTTGAAAGCATAATTTTCTCTGAACCTGAAGAAAAAAAACTCCCTAATGATCCTTCTGTAAAATATTTCCGTGTTGGTATTAAAACTAAAAATCCTGATGGTACTGTTGGCGATTTAATTCTTGGTCTTGATAGAAGTACTTCTTTTGGTATTTCTACTAAATATGGTGTCTCTATGAGTATCGTATTGCAAGATCGTGAAGGTCCATCTGACCGTCAAAATAAAACAATTGATGTTTTTAAAGCAATTAGTGAAAAGTGTAAAGACTTTTTATTATCTAAAAAAGCATTAATTAAAAAACCAAAATTAGAGCGTTTCCACTTGGATGATATCTCTCCTGTCAAGTATAAAATTGATGAAAAAACTGGAGAAATCGATTCAACTCGTAGTCCTACTTTATCAGTTAAGTTATTAACTAAAAATAAAGATGATGCTGGTAATTCATTAACAGTACCTAAAATAAGTACTGGTTTTTATTCTGAACCAGATGAAAATGGCGAATCTGAATCTGTTGATCCAATGGATTATGAAAATAAACGTTGTTTCGTTACTTGTGCAGTAAAGATTGATGGTATCTTTATTGGTCAAATGACTAAATTACAATGCAAATTAGTCGAATGTGAAATTAAATCTGCAGATGCAGGTCCAAAAAGATTATTACCATCTTGGAGAACTGCTAAACCAGTTCAAACTAAAATAACCACTGAAGAACCATTACGTGATGAAGAAGATTTTGAAGCAGATACTGATGTTATCGTAAAAGAAGAACCTGTTTCAAAATTAGCTGCATCCGATAATGAAGAAGAAGAAGTTGAAGAAAAACCAAAAGGTAGACGTGGACGTGGTAAAAATTAAATTTAAACTTTACATTTACAGTAAAGTTTATCATATATTTTTTTCTTCCTTATTATAAATGAACACTTACGTAGCTATATTCATATTTATATTTATATATGCAATGATATCATATTTTTTCGACTGCGATTGTAACAAAGATTTCTGTAAATCTAGAGTTCTAACTGAACCATTTCGTCATTAAATTAATTTTTTTCTTTCATTCTTTTAAATGGACAAAAACGAAATAATCACCATATTATTAGCGATTAATATCTTCCTTATCCTAGTATGTATCTCAAGAAAAATCAAAGAAACTTTCAGAGATACTATTCAAGTAGATGCTGTAAACAAAATCAAAAATGCTCCTGAAGGACAAGAAGTCAATACTGTATTAGGTACATTTGTCGATATGAGCGAAAAAATACGTGATTATCAAAATATGTTTGTAACAGCAGATTGTTATGCTAAAGTTAAAGATGTAGACGGAAAAAAAGAATATATGTTATGCAATGCAGGTGGTGCAACTAGCAATTTACTTATGGCTGTAAATCTTACTAAAGAATTACAAGATGAACTTAGATCTTAATTCGTATTTTTATTTAATACGAATTTCTTTACATTTATTAAATGTATTCTTGTGATCAATTATTTATACTTCTTGAAACAGAAACTAAAAAATACTCATATGGTTATGATATAATATCTACTTTAAAACACACAATTATGCCACCTAATTCAAGAATTACTGTTTTATGGGATTGCGAAAAATTTGATAAATGCATATTAGCTACTAAAATAAACAATGATATAACAATTATTAACGTGAACAAAAATTACTTTCATTCTGAAGTCATATTAAACGCATTTCAATCATTAAATGGTAAACGTACATTTGTTAATATTTATTGTCATGGCAATGGATGGTATTATAGACATCAAGATAGAATTTATTCAATTGCACAATTGTTCAGTCTAGTTAATCTTAATAAAATAAAAGTTGATGTATTAGCATTAGAATCATGTTATCTAAGTACAATAGAATGCATGTATGAACTAAGAGATATTGCTAACTACATTATCGTTTCTGAATATACCCATTCCAAAATCGGTTCATCAACATTCCTTTTTCTTGAAGAAAATGACACTAATGAAATCATAATAGATAAGTGCAAATACTATATTGATTCTCATATATCAAGAATTAATAATGCTTATATTTCAGATTTCACTAAAGATCTTGACTATGCTATTATTAACACAAAAGCTTTACCAGATCTTATCACGTTTCTACAAAAATATCATGTCATTAAAAATATACCAAGATCATTAATACAAAACTTCAAAGTTCATAACGAATTTAATTATTGTTATGATCTTTATAGTACTTGCAAATCTATGATGAAACAATCGGAGTTTGAAACTTTTATTCCTGTGTTCAATAGTACAGTATTATATTGGAAAACAAATAAACGTAATAATAAAAATCTTCATGGTATTGCATTTTGTCCATATCCTGAAGATTCAAAACATGCATGGACATTCAAATATCTTCAATATTATAAAGATCTTAATTTTGATTTCACTAGAAACGAAGATAACGAAAAAATTATACCACCCCTTATTAAATTTTAATCATTAAAGAAAAATGTTTGAAATAATCTTCCATCTTCTTTACTATTTCCAAAATATCTTCCACTTATGTGATTATTTTTACCCCTAAATAATATACATCTATTAAACTTATTACCTATTTTATCAACTTCTTCCCAATCTTCCATTCTATATGTTGATTCATTTAATTTATCTTCATCACCATCTTCTACTGCTCTATATTTTCCAGTCGGTTTATGTTTATACAATAATGTTCCAGCATCTGTTGGTGCATCTGGAGTTAAAAATACAATAGCACTCCATTCTGTCATATCCCTATGAATCCAACTTTTCATATCACCTGTAGTATATTGAAAAGAACCATTATACATATCTTCAGGCCAATATGTAATTTTTCTTCCTATAATTGTTTCGAATTTTTGTTTCATTGTTGGTTCAAGTTGCGGAGTAGTTCTAAACCCAGGAAAATTACCTTTTACATTATATTCTAAATTCAAAGCATTATTTCTAACTGCTATTGGATCATCATAAAAATTTTCTATAACAATAAGTTGTTGTTTTGGAGAATTAGAAAATTGGGTAATTTTATCTGTAAAGAAACGTAAATTATTTTTTAATAGTTCTTTTATACCATTATCACACTTGTTATTATCAAGTGCACGTTTAGTTGCTTCATAACCAATATCAAAATAGTTTGCGTAGTAACAAACAATTCCCATGAATAAATCAAACTTATAGTCGTATATTTCGTTTTCAGTAAACATATCTTCAACTCTAGCTACTCTATTTTTAGATGCCATCATTGCATATCCTGAACCTAATCTATGTTTTCCCATGTCATGATATATCATCATTGCTTCATAGTAGCATTCTAATCTTTCTGGTATTAATTCAATACCTTTCATTAAATACATTATTTTTTCAGAACTATTCTTAAGTCTTCTGCCAAGTCTCAAACATGCAATATAACGTTCTTGATAATAACCTTCTAGTTCTACACGTTTTTTATACCATTCATTAGCTTGCTCACCGTCAAAACTTTCATATGTTTGAGCTAAATAAAAAGTAGCTCTTGGTTCATTAGGATTAGTAGCTAAGAAGTCTAAAAACATTTGAGCGTCATGTTTATAACGATCAGGATTTCTAGATGAATTGCCTTCTTTTCTCGCAAGTAAATAGAGAAAATCAACATTACATGTGATATTATCTTTTGTTCCTACTAAGTATTCATGCACAGGTTGTTCCCACTTATATAACTGATTATTTCTGCAAATATTCCATCTCATGTATTTCAAATTTCCAAAAAGAGTTTGAATCATAAAAATATTAGCATACTGTTTGCTTTCTAAAAAATTAATTAATTTTATTTTATCTTCATTTACTGGATAACTTAAATTATTACTAGGATTTGTAAGCCATACTTCGTCTGCATCTAACCAAACAAAATAATCAGCACTACTTAACTCATGCGCTCTTTCCCATAACCATGACTTATTATATCCAAAATTTTTCCAATCATGTTTTAATACTGTACATTCTCTGTCATTCAAAATACCCCATCCTTCTATTATATTTTCAGTACCATCACTTGAACCAGTATCACAAATTATACATGAATCCATTATATGTTTCATACTATCTAAAGCTCTAGTAATAACAGGAGCTTCATCTTTTACGATCATAAGTAAACAAAATTTAACCATTTTATAAATTAAATTTTGTAATCTTTAACTAATAAAAATATGGATAATGATAAATTTGAACAATTATTTAAAAAAGTAGAAAACTTGCATGATCTTTTTAAAGAAATAGAATTATTGAATCAGACACAACAAACAAACATAACGCATTTAGAACATGAGATTTTACAACAAAAACAAACAATATCACAAACAGAAAAAGTACTACATGAAACAGAAAAAATATCAAATAATATTCATAAAAAACATATAATTAAAAATATAACATTAGCTGGTTTTACAGGTTTTGCATTAGATTGTATAGTACCTTTTAGCAGCAGTATATGTTATGGATTAGGAGTTGTAGGAATTTGCGGATATGAATGGTATTTCAAAATACCTAATTTAAATAAAAACAATACATAGTTTAAAGATGAGTTCAAAACAAAAAATTTTAGATGTCTTTGGAAAAAACTTAATTTCATTCATTGAAGAATTACAAACAAAATTTCCAAATGAACATGATCTTACTCTTTTACGTATTGTATTTTCAACTGGAGAAATTCCAATGGATCAAGTAATGGAAGTATTTTGTGAACGTATTCTTCCATATGAATCAAAAATTAATAAGAAAGATGAATCATTTTTCTTGGAAGGAACCGATTTATTTGAAGGGTTAGGCAGTGATAAAGTTGAATATTTAAAAAATTTATGGAAATCCCCATCCGTTGATAGTGAAGAAAAAGAAACTATTTGGGAATGGATGCAAGCATTTTTAAAAATGGCTTTAAAATACAAAGCTGCAAATTAAGATGTCTTATTAAACTAATAAGACAATTATAAATTTCTATAACTTTCTTTATCAAAATGTCTTGCATTAAATACAATATCGTCTGCGTGACATGATCTCGCTATTGACTTATCATCATAAAGAGATGATTTTTGTCTATTATATTCAACGCTGTTCTTTTTGCCTTTTTTCCATGTAATTGTTCTAATACCACCATCATTTATAGTAAGAATTGCTATGTGGTTCTTTAAAATATAATCAAGAAGTACACAAAAATAGTTAACTTCTAAAGCATTTCTTGCTGATTCAATGAAGTTATAACGTCTAAAACCAACATTCTCTAGTCCTATAGTTTTGCATATGTCTTCTAACCATGATATAGCTATGAGATCTCTTTTATTCCAAATCGCTAAATCTTTATTAATGATATCTTTAGGAAGTCTACTATAATATATTTCTAAATCTATATATGATTGTGAAAAATAATATAAGTACTCATAAAGTCTAAAAAATGTATGATCTTTATATAATTCTTCAGTAACTGGAAATTTATCCTTAAATTCTTTATTTGTAAATATTCCATTAATTGCTCCAGCACATAAAATTATATATAACGAAGTAGGACTAAAAAATTCTTGACTTGATAAATCTCTTGGTAATGTCGGAATTACTCTAGATGATTGTGGATCCCAATATTGGAAAGACTTTTCTATTTGTTCTATAGCATATTCGATTATATAAGCAAAATATTTATCAGAATTTTTATATGAATTAATGAATACCCAATAGTCTTTTTTGAAATCTTGAGCATATTTTGTATCATCATCTTCATCTGTTATTTGTTCTCCAGTGATAATATCAGCGCGACCATTTTCATCTATTTGGTCTAATGGAATTCTTTCTTTGCTTTTATAATAATTTTGAAGACTCTTTAGAATATTTTGCTTTTCAATTATAGTCAAAAATTTAGGATTAAATTTAGGTGCATTTCTATCATAATCTTTTTCTGTAATATCAATATCATATAATCCAGCAATATGACTTTGATAATTCCATTTACCAAGTTCATTTGTTCTTTCAGGAAGATTAACCTTTCTTGACAAAAATGTAGGTTGATATATAGGACCATTTTCATTATGAGCTTTGACTAATCTTTTTAAACGTTCTTTTAAAAGGGGAAATGCGCGATTTCTTTTTTCGTTATCTGATAATTCTATATGTTCAGGATTAATTTCATCTATTAAAACCATCGTACTAAAATTATATTTAGCATATACTTCACGTAAACTATTGAAATCTTTAATATTATTGATATCATCTTCTGATAGATTAATTTTTTCCGCGTTTTGTTGAGCGTTTTGAGGTTGATTTTGTTGATTGTATCTTAAATTAAATTCTTGCTGTGGTATAATATCATAATCTAAAATATTTGTCAAATCTTCATACGAATTTATAACTAAGTAAGTATTAATTAATATTTTGTAGTCTATGAAATATGCAAAAAATAGGTTTTTAAATATATTGAATGGAATAGTCAATAATATATCAGAAAGAATAAATTTATCACCATTTCTTTTTATATATTGTCTTAAATAATTATTATTAATATTAATTCCATTATGAAACATATAACCTTTAGTAATATAAATATAGTTTGGATAATTTTGCATGATCATAATATTCATTGGTAGATCATACTTTAATAATTTAATATCGTTAAGTAAAGTAGTTTTTGTAATATTGTATATAGCAGGAAATGATGTGCATATGAATTTTTTTTCATCTAGTATAAAATTATTAGAAGTATTCAAAAACGGAATTATATAATTTTGATGGGTTACAAATGTGAATGATAACGAAGAATATGCAACATTCTTATTTGCACCAGCTTTATTTAAGTTATTTTTATTAATTATATATTGAGTATTAGAGAGTATATATGTTAATAACATTTCTGCTAAACCATATTTGAGTGACAAGAAATTTCTTGTTTGTAAATCTCTAGTAGAATAATGTTCATATTGTCTTATAATATAGTCAAATATTCCATTATTATTTATTTGTTTTAATAATCGAATTATATTTTCTGCATTATTTGAAGTAAACTCTGAAACACTATCAGTAAACCATTTGTGAAAAACATCAGTTAATATTGGAACTTTTTGATTTTCGCATAATAATATATAATTTTTATAAGTATCTTTTTTACCAAAATAATTTTGTGATATTTCTGATAATTTAACATTAACTTTTTCTAGTTCTTCTTTAGCTTTTAATAATAGTTCGTGAGTATATTTTTCAGATTTAATTTTATATTTTACTATATCTTCAATTATATTATCACTAATTCTTTTAACTTGATCCCATGTTTTTAATAATATATAATCTTCTAAAGTAGTTGATGCAATAATTATTTTATCTTGTATTTCTTCTTCATTTTCATTACTTACTTCTGGTTGTTGCGGTTGTGGTTGGTCTTGTACTAATTCTTTGCAATATGCTTTACCAATATCAGATTCTTTTTTAGGAACCCAATAAAAAGGTGGTTTTGGTTTACAATCTTTCATTAATCTATTAGCATTTCTCCATACTTCTACATGTGGACGTTCTTCTTGTGGTTGCTGTGGTTCTGGTTGCTGTGGTTCCTGTTCTTGCGGTTGTTGATTTTGATTTTCCCATGCACGTAAACGATTTTGATAATCAGCATAATCTAAATCTTCTTCGCAATAACCTTGTTTAATTCCTTGAGCAGCATTAGCTTTAGTCCATCTATATGGTGGATCTGGATGACAATTTCTTGCTAAATTAAGTTTATCATTTGTTCCTGGAACTACGGCATTATTATAAACTTTTCTATAATTTGGATTACGTTGTGGACGTTCATTAACTACGTTTTGCTGTGGTTGTGGTTGCTGTGGTTGTGGTTGCTGTGGTTGCTGTGGTTCTGGGTGCTGTGGTTGTTGGTTAATTGCATTATTTACACTGTTGCAAAGTTCTATTTGCGATTGTTTTCTGATAGTTGATACTAATTCATTTCTGTATTTTGGAATTAATTTTTTATTATTAATTACATAATTTTGTATTTGTTTTGGAGAATATTTTCTAGATGTACAATCTTCTAACTTTGGATTACCACTAGGATTTTGAAAAATGATAGTACAAGTTTCATCTGCTGACATTTTATTAATTTGTTCTTGAGACAGTCCATAACTTTCTTTATGTTTTGATAAAAAATCTTTTAATGCTTTAGTAGTTCCGAAAGATCTACATGTATCATCAAAATTTGTTGTTTGTAAATTTTCTTCTAGAAAACGATTATAAGCTTCTAAAGTTGAATTTCTAAACTCTTCAGCCATTTAATTAATGTAAATAAATAATTTTTTTTAACGATCAACATGAATTCCTGTATAAATAGGATGTCTTGGAATTCCAGCATCTGTTTTTCCTAAAAAGTGAATTCGTATAACTGTGCCTGGTTTATACAACTTTTTATAATTTGTACGTTCTTCATCGCTAAAACCACTACCAACAGAGAATTTTTTAGTAGGATCACTTTTTAAATGCACCAGTAAATTTCCCATCACAGATTTATATTTTCCAGTACCAAATTCAGCACTTTCTACAACTGCATCATCGTCATCAAAATCTTTTAATTTCAACAAATTTGAAGTTCTTTTATTTTCATATCTGCTTCCTGGTTTTCTTAACATACTTCCTTCAGCTCCTTCTTTGACTAAATCTTTATGAAGGTTAGAAAGATGCTGTCTACTTGTTACTTGAGTTTGAGGAACAAGTACAATTGGACAATCTGGTGATTTTCTACAAGTCTTATCAACAATATCTTTTAATTCATTATAACGCTCTTCAAAAGGCTCATTAGAATCTGGTAAATCGAATGCCATGTACTTAACTTGTTTCCATTCAGCATCATTTGGAACCTTCTTTCTAACATATGATACAGTTTTCTGGAAGTTTTGACGTTTGGTAAATAATTCGCCATCTAATGCACGTGATTTTGGAAACCATTCTTTATACCATTTTGGCGCTACAAATTCTTTGTCATTTCTAGACATAAATTTTTCAGTATTCCATAGTGCTCTAACACCATCTAATTTTTCAGAATGCCACCATCCAACTGGATCAATATTTTCGTTATAGGGATTTGCTAACATAACACCACCTAATTTTTTTGTAGGTGGTTTCATATTTTCATTTGGAATATTTCTAGCTTGTGGCGGAATAGGAATATTTTCTGGTTGTATATTTTGAGCATCATTACCTTCTTCGTTAATTTCAATAACTTCACATCCTTCATCTGCAGAAGGTGGAATAAGTTTTTTCTGTATAACAAAGATTGCAACTGTAGGAACCTTATGACCAGTTTCTCGTTCACGTTTTTTTACTCTATCAATTGCAGTAGCAGGATCAACGTTAAAGAAAAAACATCTAGCAGGAAGACCTTTATCATGCGCAAATTTAATATAACGTTCTCTATGGTCCTTTGTTACGTTTGTAGCATCAAATACGAATTGTTTTTTACCTTCTATGAAAGCTTTATCTCCAGCTTTTAGCATTTTTTGATAAGTTTTATAAGTATCTCCATGAATAATTTCATAAGATTTGAAATTTTCTTTAACAAATGTGGATTTTCCAGATCCAGGAATACCTACAGTAATAACAACTTCAGGAGTATCTTTATCCCAACGTTTTTTATCTGCGTTTATATGTTGGTTTTGTACATTTTCCTGTTTATTTACAAAATATTCTTCAGGTGTTAGAAATTTTAAACCATAATTTTTTGCGAAGTCTTTATCGACTGAGCTCCAATCTCCATTTCTTCCTGCAGCATCTCCAACAAAAAAACTTTCGTTTGAAAGATGCCCTGGTAAAAACATAAGAGCTAATCTTATATCAGGTTTTTTATATTCTTTTTCTATGGCAATAATTAAACTCATTGGTATTCCAAGATCATTAATAACTTTTTTAATCATGTCAATTTTAAATTGTTTACTTTGATCAGATCTAATTACTAAATGGTATCCTTTGTCAGATAATTCTTTTAATAATTTTAATGTTAAGTCTTTACCAAATTTATACTTCCAATCATTAATATCTACTGCAAATTGTTGTCCTGACTTAGGAATAACAATAGTACCATCGAAATCAAATAACGCAACTTTTTTATTTTGAGAATGATTTCCTAATATGCTAATTATATTTGAATATTCTGGTCCTAAATTTTCATTAACGTCATATTGCGGTTGTTGTGGTTGTTCTGGTTGTTCTGGTTGTTGTACTTGCTTATTATAATTCATATCTTCTTCACAATAACCTTGTTTAATTCCTTCTGCAACATTAGCTTTAGTCCATCTATAAGGTGGATCTGGATGACAATTTCTCATTTTATTAATTTCAGATGAACGTGGTAATTTTTGATAATTAGGAACATATTGATTTTGAACCGGTTGTACTTGTGGTTGTACTTGTGGTTGTACTTGTGGCTGTACTTGCGGTTGTACTTGTGGCTGTACTTGCGGTTGTACTTGCGGTTGTACTTGCGGTTGTATTTTGTCTACAGGCTCGTAACATCTTGATCTTTTATCTGTTTCTAATTTCATCCAAATCTTTGGCGGTTTACAATCTGCTTTTAGAAAATTAGTTCTAACCAATTTTTCAGCTTGCTGTTGAGCAGGAATTTCTTGTGGTTGTTCTACTACATGTGGTTGTTCTCTTTGTACAGGAAAATAACACCAACGTCTTTTGTCGCCAAATCTTTTCTCATAAACAGAAGGTGGAATACAATCATTTTCTGCTTTATTTTGTCTTTTCCATTCTGTAGCTGGATCTAAACATAGGTTTTTCCAATACAAATATTGTTCGTCATTTATTTCTATATTTTTTCCAGTAATAGGATCAATAGTTGGTTTAGATCTAAAGTTTTCACAATCTTCGGTTTTTCCCATTTATTTATAAAAAGATAAAATTACATATTGAAAAAATATGTAATAAATTACTTTGTTTTCTTACCATCTATTTCTTCATCATCCCAATTAATTTTTGGACCATTCATTTTTGTTTTTTGTGGCTTAACTTCTTTCGCATTATTTTGTGTCTGTTGTGCTGCTGATGGTCCAGGATTCATAGCTTTCATAAAACCAGAAAACATATTAAAAATACCACCCATACCACCACCACTTCCCATAGATGACATTCCAGATAATCCATTGTTCATTACATTATTAACTGATTTACTCACCATATCAGGATTTACGTTTATACTTTTACTTGCTACAAATATACCAGTTTGCATTAACATTAAACCTAGTAATTTAACTTCAGGAGATAATTGCCAGGTTGGAACATCATAATTTTTTTCACCTATCTCATAAAGAACAGACTCATACCTATTCATATTACTTGCATGAAATTCTGAAAGACCTACTATTTTATCAAATTTTATCAAATTAGCTAATATAACTTCAAGTATATAAAATCCTACTCTCATAAATAATTTCAAATTTTCAACATAATCTCCAATTTTTGTTTGCTTAAGATAGTAGTTATAGTTAAATTCAATGTCTTTTATATCATCAAATTCATTCATTTTTGGAGCATTCGGAAATAATTGCATTAAATCACCATATTTCAATAATAGCTCTCGTTTTTTATATACAATATCACCCATAAATTCAGCATTAATAACTTTAGAGTTTGACGAGTTAGCTGTTTTATTCATTGCTTCAGAAATTAACGGTATTTGTTTTGATACTTGTGGCTGAGGCGCTGGTTGTTGAATTGGTTGTTGAATTGGTTGTTGTATAGGCTGCTGTACCACTGGTTGTTGAACTGGTTGTTGAACTGGTTGAATTTGAGATGATGAATGAAGTGGAATTGTTTTATCTATTGTAACTTCGCTCATTATTTTTGACATGATATCATCTTCATCTGATACATGAACTAAACTCTTAGGCTCTTCTTTTTCAAATTTATAAGATGTATACTGTTCTTTTTCTTGTGGTTTATTCTCATAAAATGATTGCGTTGTTTCAACTGGATTTTCTTTTTTCGAAAAAAAATCATATGATTCTTGCGTATTTTCTACAATAGGCTGAGATGATATTGTATCATCTTCATATTTTAATAATTCATCAGTATCTTTCAGTGCTTTTTCTCTTAAATCAAAAAAATCAGAATTTATAGTACCATTATATAAATCACTTTTAAAATTAACATTTCGCAATGACTCTAAAATTTTATCTTTATTTTCTAATAGTTCCATGTATAAAGTCGGAACAGGTTCAAAGTTAGGCATACGAATTTCTGGCACATGATTTAAGTCAACTTTAACAATTTTTAACTTTTTTTGATTTGACGGTACCTTAGGCATTTTCTAAAATGCATGCTTCTTTAAATTGAAGTTTTAACGTTTTTTTTAATAATCTTAAAAACGTTAAAATGTTGTTCAATAATCAACAAGATTTTTATAACTATTTAGTAAAATGCAGCGATTCTTATTATAACACAGGTTCGTCATTAATTACCGATAATGAATTTGATAAACTTGTTACACTTTATAATTCTCAATATAATCAACCATTTAAATATATTGGAACTTCTAATGTTAAGAAAGCAAAGCTTCCTGTATACATGGGATCTCTTGATAAAGTAAAAGATGAACAAGCTTTAAAACGTTTTCTCAATAGAACAAATGGGCAAAACTTTGTTATATCATCAAAAATTGATGGCGTAAGTTTATTGCTTGTTTATAAAAATAATAAACTAAATTGTTATTCAAGAGGAGATGGTTTTATAGGGTCTGATATCACTCATATTTCTAAATATCTGAAACTACCATCAATTACTTCTGATCTTATCGTAAGGGGCGAACTAGTTTTGCCCAAATCTCAACAAAATGGAGAAATAGCAAGAAATAGAGTGTCAGGATTAATCAATAGTAAAAATACAGATACTGAATTATTAAAAAAATGCGTATTTATAGCATATTGTTTACCTGATTTAGAATTAAGTCCAACTCAAACTTTTAACAAACTTAAAAGCCTTGGTTTTGAAACAGCATATCAATGTTCACTTAAAAACATAGACATGAACATTCTTACAAATCAACTAAAATCTATCGAAGAAAAAGTAGATTATGAAATTGACGGAATCGTCGTTGCAATAGATAAATACTATAAAGAAAAAGATGGAGAATATCCTGATTATACTATTGCATTCAAACAAGACAAAGAAGGAATTCATACAAAAATAGAAAAAATTGAATGGACTCAATCAAGATATAATACTTTATTTCCTAGGGCAAAACTAGAACCAGTGGTTATAGATGGAGTAACTATAACATATGCATCATGCAAAACTGCTAAGTTTGTTTTGGAAAATAAGTTAGGACCTGGTTCTGTAGTAGAGATTATAAGAGCAGGCGGAGTAATTCCTGATATAGTTAATGTTATAAAAGGAACAAAAGCTGATTTTCCAGATCAAGATTATACATGGGACTCTACTAATACTCATATTTCTTCAAAAGAAGAAACACAAGAAAGTCAAATAAAAATAATAAGTCATTTTCTTGAAGTACATGGGGCTAAAGGTATAAAAGAAGCGATTATTTCGAAAATGTTTGAAAGTGGTTTAGATTCATTGGAAATAATATTGAATGTAACAAAAGATGAATTATTAATGGTTGAAAATGTAAAGGATAAAATGGCAGATAAGATTTTACAATCCATTTCCTTAGTAAGATCAAATTTAACAATAAAATCAATCATGATTGCTAGTAGTATGTTTCAAGGATTTGGAGAAAAGAAAATCGAGCTTTGTTTACAGAGCAATCAAATATTAAACTTAATTAGTGGTAAAGAGTTTAACGAAGAAGTTGCAATAAATGAGTTGGCGAACTTAGGTATCAAAACTATGTCTGAAAAATTAATAATTCAATTACCATTATTTTTGATAAAATATAAAAACATTATAGATATGATACAAACAAAAAATATAGAAAAAGTACCAAGTACACTTAGAGTGAAAAATGATAACCCAAAAACTAAAGTTGTATTTACGGGTTTTAGAGACAAAGAATTGAAAAGTAAGTGCGAAACTATAGGTATAGAAGTATTGGATACATTATCTAAATCAATAAATATTCTCGTTACAAAAGATGAAGATTCTACTTCATCAAAAGCAAAGAAAGCATTAGATTATGGAATTCAAATCATGTCATTGCAGAAATTCAAAGAACAATACTTATAAATTTCTTAATTAAATTGTTAAGAAATTAAACTCTAGCAGTTGGATTTTCATCTCCTTGCATGCAAAGAAAATTTATTTTTTTTTCCTGAGCATTTGTACAATTCATTAATCTAGCTTTTATTTTATCCTGTGTTTCCTTATTGACTTCAGATAACGGTTTATCCTTTGTTTCAAAATATTGTTTACCTATATCGTTACATGAATCCTTATCTATGCGATAACAATTAAACTTTGCGTAATTTTCACGCGATTTAAGTGATAATAATAGAAACAAACAAGAACTTACCAAGAGAATTATAATAATCCTATCCATTTATGAAATAAAATGAAAAAATATTTAAACAATTATTAATATTTTAAAATGGATGACGAAGAAATTATTAAGCCTATAATTAAAACAAAACAAAAAAAAATCGAAAAGTGTTGTGATATCTGTGGCAATAACTATACTCAAATATCACGCAAAGAAATAAAATGTCAATTCTGTGATTTTTCCTGTTGTAAAAATTGTATCATTAGATTTAACGAAGATAAACCAGATCCTTACTGCATGAATACGTCATGTAATAAAATATTTAGTGACGAATTTATATATACTAATTTTGGATCTACAACATATTCTAATTATATGAGTAAATCATTAAATTTGATGTTTCAACGTGAACAAAGCATGTTACCACAAACAGTAAATTTTTTAGAAACTCAAAAACGCATAGAAGAAAGAAATTCACTTGTTAGAACAATTAATGTAATTGCTAATGATATAATAGACAACTGTAGAAAGCTAAGTTCATTAAGATTACAATTAAACGATAAACTCAAAATATTAGAAAGGGTTCCTTTACATAATACTCGTGGGTCTGGAAATATTGCATATAATACAAAGATAGTTGAAAAGCTACAAGATGATATCCTAGAAATGCAAAATAGAATAGATAAAGACGATGAAAAACGTATAATGTTAGAAGATAGATTAATATCTTATAACGATGTTGCTGATAATAAACAGTCAATTCAATTTATACCTACAGTACCATGTATTAAAGATAATTGTCGTGGTTGGTTAAATAATTTATATAAATGTACAATATGTAAAATAGAAGTATGCAAAAAATGCCATGAACCATTTTCAGAAACTCATAAGTGTAATCCAGAGACAGTGAAATCAATTTCCTTAATTATTAAAGAATCAAAAAATTGTCCTAATTGTAAGGTTAGAATATCAAGGATAGAAGGCTGTAATCAAATGTGGTGCGTTTATTGTAATACAGCATTTGACTATCAAACAGGGGAAATAATCAAAGGAAAAATACATAATCCACACTATTTTAAATGGTTAAGTAGTGGTAAAAAAGAAGGATTATTTAATAAAGCAAAAGATACAGACACTCAAGCAAATCAAGTAATATCTGAATGTAATATGGATACTATATCTGTAAGATTAGTCAATTTAAAAAATGCAGGCATTGAGAGAAACATATTTACATATGAAGATACGAAAAATATGTTAAATATCATAAATATATTTAGACTAGTAATAGAGTTACGAGAACATCCTGTATATGTACTAAATATACAAGATCCATTTGAGCATTATAAACCATTAAGATTAAAATACTTAAATAATGATATAAGTAAAGACAAATGGAAAACAATATTTATAAAAGACTTTAAGTCTAATAAACTAAAAGTGCAAATAAAGGAATTGATAGAATTATATTGTGCTGTCGTTATTGATTGTATAAATATTATTTTGGAAGAAAAATCAATCCAAAAAGTCGGACAACTTTTACCAAGTATCATTTCGCAAATAGAAAATATAAGAAGTTATGTTAATAAACAATCATATGAAATAACAATAAGGTATAACTACACAAACTTTTATATAATAAATAAAGATTATAAATTAGACAAGCAAAGAATAGATGACATTAAACATACAAATGAAACTATCGATATAGAATCTATCGATTCAATATTAATGGCAAAAGAAGAATTATTTGATGAAACTGAATTGCAATACTTAAATTTTTATAAAAAAGTTCTTGCTATAAAAACTTTCGAAAGTTTTTTCGAATTATGTAATTCAAACGATTGTATTGAAATTTCAAACTATGATTTTATGATAAGTAAGAGAATTAAGGCAAAAAAAAGAATAGCCATTATTGAAACTATAATAAATGCTTTAAAAAAGTCTAATTCTATTTTTGAATTTCTTAAATACGATAACATATATGAACCATATTCAGTAAACTATTATGATCTTAAAGTTACTGCTCCAATAATCATTTTGATGTTTATGTCAAAAGGTATATTATTATTTTTAGATTCTGCAAAAATTGATTATGACTTTTATAACTTCAATAAAGCGAATCAACGAATAATGGTTGGAGAAAAAAAATACTTGCTGCAAAATATGTTATTATATGAGCTTTCAAAAAACGAGATTACTACAGAATATATGTATATATGGATAAAGAAAATTTATAGTTATAAAAATCATATATATAATCATAATGCATATTTAACGTTTAGAAATGGTCATAGAAGTATACCGTTACGATATATATTCTATATGGTAGATAAACAATATAATAGCGACTTATGTACTTCTGAAAATATTAAAAATCAATTAAAATTGGCAGAAAATTTAATCAACGATAATAATTCAAGAAATTTATTATTTAAAAAGTTTTTTAATTGTATAAAAGATATATAAATGAATATTCAAAGATATCGTGATTTCAAAGCGAGAAATTTATTTGTTACTGATAGTACTACAGGAACTCATGCAGCTTTTTCAAGTATAACTTCTACTACTGGTACATTTTCTAATATTCAGGCAAATAATGCTACATTCAATCAAGTTAATTTAGATACTATAGTACAGCCTAATTTAGTCCTTCAGAATTTAGAATTAAGCGGAGATTTATCTGTAAATGGCCAATTAATTGTAGGTAATGATAATACATTTAAGATAGGTTCTCAGTTTTGGAATATTTTATCTGATAGAAGTATAAAGAAAAATATTCGTTCGCTATCACAAGATGAAATAAAAGAGTTAGAAAATTTGATAGCTAATTTAACAATAAAAAAATACTCATATATAGATGAAGAAATTGAAAGAATTGGTGTTATAGCAGATGAAGTAGAAGAAATATATCCAAGTGCAATAACTGAAAATAGTGGATTAAAACATGTTAATTTTAACGATATGTTCTACGCACTTTTTGCGATTGTAAAAGAATTACGTAAAGAAAAAGACTTAATGCAAAAACAAATTGATGATCTTGTTTCAAGACTTGATAAATTAGAAAAACAATAATTTTCTTTTCGAAAATTGAAAAGAAAACTTAGATACCAGCTCCCCATGTAGAATGATGAGTATTATTTGTTTTACGTAATGGCGCAAAACGTTGTTGCCATGATTCTCTATTTCTACGTGCCATTAATGACTCCATCATATCTTGACGATGAAATAAAGTATCTGCTTCATATTGATTTTCAACATGAGATTTCACATCATCTACAGATGCAGTTCTGTTATATTCAGGCCAAATTTGACCTTGTGGAGTTCTATAATCAACAAAATCAACATTACTTCTTGTAATAAAATTTGGTCTTCTATATGCATCTATATCACTATAATAATATTGAACAGTTCCAAGATCAACATCTGAATATCCCCTATAAGGATCACCATATGAAGTAAAACGTGAATCATAAATATCTTCAAAATTGATTGTACCTGGTGGTGCTTTCCAAGAAGAATACTCGTCACTCCAATTAGTACGTTCTGGGTTATTTGCTAATTGACCTTTGGTTCCATTTTCTCTTACAAGTTGTGGATCAATTCTCGAATAAACAGGGTATGCCATTCCTTGTGATTCTATTTGATCTAGTACTCTAGGAGCTCTTTGTGGAGCATAAGTAATACCAACATTTGAATTAATAGGCACTTGTTCAACAGTATAACCATAAAGTTTTGGTTGAATATCTTGTAAATAAAGTTTATTATTAGGTTGATTGAAATATTCATCAGTATAAGCATATCTTGGGCTTGCAGTTAATAATTGATCTGTAATTTCAGGTTGTTGCATGTTTTGACCAGGTGGAACTCTTGATACTTTATTGTAAATATCAGGATTCATTCTCATTTGACGTGATTCCATTCCTGGGATAGAATTACTTAAATTAAAAGTAGAATCTGCAGGCGGAGATTCTAAAATATCATCAACATTTGTTTCACGTCTTGAATATCTAAACTTTTCTTGTTTTGCTGGTTGTTTATCTTGTACTTGACCTGATTGTTCTTGCTTTTGAATTATATTGAAACGATTTTGTTCAATGCCGTTATCATGTACTTGAGAATAAGGATCAATGAAATCACCTGAGTGATCATTATAAAATACAGTAGCTGGTCTTCTAGGATGATTTATTACATCGTGTTCAATTAGTTGAACAGGAGCTTGTTGAGTTCTATCCATTTGTAAGTCTGTATATATATTTAAAAGATTATTTTCTTCTTTTGAACTTTGTTCGTTAAAATCCATAGGTCCATTCATTTCTCCAAAATCTTGAACTTTTTGTGAATATTCGACGTTATCCCAGTTAGATTCAGGATAATAACCAATATCTAATGGTTCTCCTAATTTATTCATTGGAACAACAGAATTTTTATTTCTATGAACATAAACTTGCGGAATTGCTAAACCACGCTTTGGACCATTTCTATTTTGCATGTCTGATGTTTCTAACTCAGACTCTGTAATATCTTTATAGGTTCTATTATTAATTTCGTCACGATTATATCCTGCATCTTGCCATACATCTTGATCAGTTATTCTAGGACCTATAACTGGTTGAATTTGAGTTTTAGGATTAACACCTTGGTTTGGTGTATAATATTTTATACCAGCCTGAACATCTCTATAACCAGATGATAAACCATTTCTCATTTGCTCTACACGGTTACTTGATTCGCCTCTATAGTTTTGAGTATTTGTATATTGATCTCTCATTTTTACTTTAAAAGATATTCTTAAATTCTACATTTTTCTTATTAAGTTTATGAATTCCTTTTTTTGTTGCGATGGTTTATGATTTATTTTAAGAATACTCATCATTTGCGGAGTTACAACGAATTCTTTTCGTTCTTGTTTTTGTACATCCCAAACAATTATTTGAGAACCTTCTTTCATATTCAATCTAACAGAACTAAATGTCTCTAAGTATTTAATCATATCATACGGACGCTTAATACTACATTTTTTTGTATTTTCTTCAATATACTTATTATTCGGTTCTAAAAATTCTGCAAAACAATCTGATAATAGTGGAATCATGTCTCTCAATATTTGACTTACTCTAACAACATTAAATCCTTGCGGAAGAGAGTTTGCAAAACTCATAATTTTGTTACGTAAAGTCATGTCAATAATGTTTTCTTGAACACCAGTAGTAACAAGAAAACATATTTCTTTTATAATTACTAGCACATCTCTACCATGTTTTAATCCCTGAAAGTCATCTAATAATTCTAAATAATTTGAAAATTCATTGAATGTTTCTCTTATTTTTTTATTTCTTACTTCAGTTGTCATTGTTCGTTTCCATGGTATTGTTGTAAGGGTTGATAATATATCCATGATTTCAATTGTAAAATCTCTCCAGAAAGCATTACCCAAACATCCTGGACTGCAATCGTTTATTACTTTTACAGTTGATTTAAGTATATTAGACGGTAATGATTTCCATCCTTTCTTTCTCCACATTTTAAACATTTTGAATTTTTCCATTACATGCAAATAAAGGATAGCCCATAATTGATCTTCTTTTGGAGCTGCTACTACTGTTTTTTTATTATTGACCCATAATTCTTTTGGACTAGATCTTTTTTCAGCTAACGACTCTAAACTACTTATCATAAATAAGTGTATATCTTGTAGTTTATCATACTGAGATGATTGCAAACCATTTTGATAATTAGTTATACTTGTACCATTTGTTCTATTAACACATGAACCGTCATAAGAGCTTCCCATATCAATAATTGTCGGACAAAAACCAAATGTATTTACTGCAAGGGCTTCGTTATCGTTAAAAAGATAAACAAATATAGTATCTGGATGACATTCTCTCACAATAATATTATCCATGTGTAAATCATAATGAACAAAATTACATTTTTGCTGTGCAATTTCTATAGCTGATAATATCATTAGCATTCCATTGAAAATTGTATTTTTATGCGCACGTTTTGATAGTTTATAAAAAGTCATACCTTGTATATGTTCAATGAATAATACATTTGTTAACATATGATCTGAATCATCTTTCCATAAAGAATAACGTACAACTTTTCCATTTTCTTGTGGTTCTCTATCACATTCTTCTTCACGTTCAATATTAATATATTTATAACTGATAGGAATTTGCATGCTTCCATAAGAATACATAAAATGCGGACAATATGGTTTGAGTGTATCTAATGATTTAAGAATATTATGTTCATGTTCAATAGTTCTGTCAACTTCTACAGATAATTTGAAAACGGAGAAATCTTTACTTTGGTCAACTTGAACAATACCAGCAATACCATTAACACCTTTTGCGTCAAAAGATTTTATGAATTTGAGACCGTTTGCAAGACGTTTCATTTTCTTTTGTCTACCTAATGGTTTTGCTTCTAATAATAAATCTCTTACATAGATTGCGTTTTTATATAAACTTTGTAAATATAAAGGATAATTTGATGTAAAATAATTAGGTTGAAGTTCTTTGTTAATTTCTTTTTTTTCTGGGACTTTTTTTTTAGCTATGCGTGGTGGCATTTGTTCCAATATAAATCTCTTTTAAGTCCTGTTTAATTAAAATAGATTTTGATTTCCTAAATTGATTTTAACCCTTATTTTCATAAAGATAAAAAGATGAATAATAAGAGAAGGCTTACAAACGAAGAGATCGATTACGTTTGTGACGGATTAGCTAATCTACATCCAGATAATTTTGTTACTGAGAATGCAAAAATTGTTCTTAGAAAACAACTGATTGATGTTGAAATATATCCACAACTTCTAGAAGAATTTAGATATAAGATAGCAGAAACATATGCTAATAGTATCATTTCACCTAGTGAAATGGTTGGATGCATAGCTTCAACTTCTATAGGCGAGACCACGACACAAGCCAGTCTTAATTCGGTTGTATGGGATAGTAAAGTATTAATTTCTGTTAATGGACAAATGCTTAGTACAACTATTGGAAAATTTACTGATGAAAAAATGAATAAAGACGGTTTTGTTAAAGTTGAGTATGGTGGTAAAAATGATACAGATATTAAGGCATATGCGGAAGTTTTAGACGTTAGTAAAGAAAGTATTATGATTCAAAGTGTTAATCAAGAAGGAATAGTTAATTGGACAAAAATTTCACAGTTAATTAGACATCCTTTATATACAAAGTTAATTAAGGTTACTACTGAGTCTTTAAAACAAGTTACTGGTACAACAGGTGAAAGTTTCTTATTATATAAAGATGGTAAGATTATTCCTACATGTGGAAGTGATCTTAAAGTAGGAGATAGATTACCGATTACATATAATAATAAAATGTTTAATGAAATTAAACAAATAAATGTAAGACAATGGTTAAATCCAAAGAATTATATTTATGGTACTGATTTATTTAAAGCAAAAGAGATTAGAGAAGACTTTTTAAACGGAAAACTTTATATACCAGAAGATTTTAAATGTGATAGAAGAATCTCAAAATGGTGGGCAATATGTCATGGAACTAAATTTACATTACCATATGCAAGAACAGATATAGCAGTTAAATCTTTTAATCGATTATCTGATGGATCTATAAAGAAAGATTGTGTTTATCTTAAAGTTCCATCAATTGGTTCTAGTCACTTACCAGAAAATATTGATTTAGATAAAAATTTTGGATTTTTTATAGGTGCTTATTTAGCAGAAGGTTGTCATTCTAAAAATTTTGTATCAATAAGTAATTATGATACAACATATCTAAATAGGATAGAAGAACTAATGAATATATGGAATATTAAATATCACTATACATATATAGGTTATAAATATAAAATAATGAATAAATATGAAGAAAAAAATGGTAGGATTGTAACAGATATGGCAAAATCTAAAGAAGATAGTACGGAACCATGCGAAATTAGAATTCATTCTAAATTGCTTGCAGATTTAGTATATATAATCTGCGGAAAAGGCTCGTTAAATAAAAAATTGCCAGATTTTGTATATAATGCAACAACAGAATTTAAAATTGGTTTATTAGATGGTTTATTTTCTGGAGATGGGAGTTTTAAAAATAATTGTTTTATATATTATAGTATTAGTAAAGAATTAGTTGAAGGAATTCAATATTTATTATCGCAATTTTGTATATATAGTACAATTTCAATAACTAAACTTAAATCAAATAATAAAAAATCAAAGATATTAAATGATATATATACTGTCAATATAAAAAATAATAATATTGAAAAATTTAGAAATTTAGTAGAGACATTAGTAATAAAACATAAAAATGATGTTATAAATAATTTAATACCAAATCAATTATCAAATTCTTATAAAGTATTTAGAAGCAAACTGACAGAAAAAGTAGGTAAATCACAAGATGACTATTTGAACGAAAATCAAGATGTATTTGGAGATATAATAACATCTATAGATTATGTAACCACAGATTATAAATTCGTTTATGATTTTACAGTACCTGAAACTTTAAATTTTCAGTTACAAAATGGTTTAAATGTCAGAGATTCATTTCATAGCAGCGGACAGGCTAAAGCCGCCTTAACATCTGGTGTTGATAGATTAAAAGAATTATTAGGTGCAAGTAAGGAAATAAAAACTCCAAGTTTAACAATAGTGTTTGATATACCATTAGAACAACGCAAAAAACTAAGAAAAGTTAGAGAATTGGCACATCAGCACATAGAATATTATAAATTTTCCGATTTATGCGAGTCTTATGAAATTGAACGTTTAGAAGATATTGAATATGATGAATGGTATGATTTTTTTGATACCTTTTATAACGATTCATATAAAAACTGCGATATACGTATAAGAACTAAAATTAACAAAGAAAAACTATGGAAAACTAGAAAAAATCTTGAATATATAGTTTATTGTTTAAATGGTGTAATAAATCCAGATGATGAATTGCATTTTGTATTTTCTCCGATGGAAGAATTTATTATTGATATATGGTGCTGTTCTGACAATATTACTTCTGTAGATCAAATTCTAAATCCTAAAATTTATTCACAAGAACAACGTGACGCGTTAACCACATATATTGATTCTGTCTCATTAGGAGAATTTTTCTTAAAATATACGGTACTTCCAGCTATATTAAGGACTCATATAAGCGGACTGCTAGACGTAGAAAGATGTTATTATTCTGAATCAAAAGAACATGGATGGATAATAGAAGATACAAAAGGTGGTTACATGGTTGATTTATGGTATTGCAATATAGCAAATTTATCATTATCAAGATCAAATAACATGTGGGAAGTTTATAAACTTCTAGGTATAGAAGCGGTAGTTAAATTTTTACAAGAAGAATTTGCAAAAAATATTTCTGTATCTAAACGTCACTTAGATGTGATGATAGATTGGATGACAAGCACTGGTAGTATATCAAGTGTTAGTAGATATGGTGTAGATATAGCAAAAGTAGGTCCATTAGCAAAAGCTAGTTTTGAACAACCATTGGATGCGTTTTTTGAGGCGGCACATAATGCTCAGAAAGAAATTATAACAGGAGTAAGTGCAGCAGTAGCTACAGGTAATTTGGCAAATATGGGAACAGGCGGTTTTAATTTGTTGTATGATTTGCGAATGCATGAAAAAATAAAAGAAGAGATGAATATAAAGGATGAAGTTATAGACGAAGAGATAGTAGTATCAAATGTAAATCAGGCAAGTATAGAAGAAATAGAAGAATTCATGGAATACGAAATCGATGAAGATAATGGTGAACAATATTAAATGTTTCTATAATTTTTTTTATGGAAACTAAAGGTTAAATAAGTTTTAGTATAAAAAAATGAGTGACGAAAATCACGAAGATAATTCTCAAGGTCCTAAAATATATGCGCTAGAAAACTTTATAGATTTTTTTGCAAAAAAACACATGAAAATTGATTCATGTTGGTTAGTAGATGGTAGAGTTTCTTTCTTAGAAGTTAGTTATATTTATGAGTCTGCTAAATTTTTTATATATGTTCAATCTAAATTCCATTTTACAGCTGATGGCAGTTTTGTATTTCCTAAATATAAGCTTAATGCCATTATGGAAGATGATCCTTTTCCTAAAGATCTAAATAGCATTGCAATTAAAAAATATTTAGATTCTGTAGTTGACATTGTTAAAAATCAACCAATTAAAATGTTACACTTGGGTAAAAAACACATTATATTTATCCGTTACTCTAATGATTTGGACTGTTTTGAATTAGAAGTTCCGAGAACAACCAGTGATTTCTTTTATGTTACAGATTGGGAAACATTTTATAATCAATATAAAGAATTACCACAAGCTTGTGGAAAAGTTGATAAAATGCTGCTTCACATGATACATGAGTTACAAACTGTAAAAGAATTAGGAAGTCATACTGAAAGTTTGATTAAATTAGCTAAAGTTTTACATAATTGGAAACCAAAGAAAAATTTTGAAGATCATATTGCAAGAATAAATAAACTCGATATTTTAATCTCACGAACAAATACTGATCAACGTGATAAAACAAATATTATAGGAGTAAGAAATAATTTACGTAATCTAATCCAAGATCAAATGTTCGTACTTAGTAGTCTGGGAGAAGTTTGTGGTCAACTGACAGTAGCAGCTGAAAAACTAAACTAATTTCTTATTTGAAAATAAGAAAATTTATAAAACAAATTCTGGTAAATTAAAGTCTTTAGGAGTATATTGAATAGTAGAATCTAATGCAAAGAAATCTAAGAACATAGCAACAACTGCTGAACCAAATCCAAATACATAGTTTAATTTATCCATTTTACTACCTTTCCAGCCACCAAAACGTGAATCTAACATTCCTTTCCAATTGTGTAAAGGCATTTCTACATTACCTTCCATGAATCCTTGCCAGAATGCTAAAATATCTAATATCATGATCATTGCATATATAAAAATACGGAAAGGTTTACAACTTAATGGAACTGGTAAAAATTGAAAGTTTTGATCAGAAACGGAAGCTTCGCTGTGATAGATCATCCAAATAAATAATTGACCGATTGCAAAAATAGTTCCTGGCAATATTAAGTTGAATTTAAGATCACCAGATGTAAAGTTTTGTAATAAAAAGAAGAGTGTTAAACAGTCGAATGCTAAAGCAAAAGATGCAGTAACTGCATTAAATAATCTGCATGTGATTGGAATACCTGGGAATCCGCAAACAGTTTCATTAGAAAGACGTGCTGGATTTTGATAGTAAGAATATAAATTTAATACTATAACAATTGCCCAATTAGCTAACATGACATACTTATTTACAGCAAATGCACGTGCTTGTGGGAAGAAGTGGAAGATAACTGCAAACATAACGAATGCAATTGCCCAAATACCAAAGGTAAAACCTGAATTTTTAATACCTGAATCAACGTCTTGACAATTCATAATTTAAACTTAAATTAGAAAAAAATAAATTAATAATTAAAAGAATTTAAATTAATAAAATGCCACGAGTTAAGAAGGTAAATCTGCAAAAAACTATTCAAAATACTGTAAATATTTCCAAACAAGAAACTAATCTAACAAAATTAGAAGAACCCCAACAAGAAGAGATTAAAGAACCAGTTCAAGAATATATTCAAATTCCGGATGTTCCTTTACCAATTAAACAAACTATTGAAATAAATAACGTAGTTGAATCGTGTGAACAATCTGTATCATGTGAACAATCTGAATCATGTGAACAATCTGTATCATGCGAGCCATCTATTTCATGTCAGCCATCAGAAGTTTGTAAAGTAACTGCTCAAGTAAAACATTATGATTACTCTAGAGAAGTATACAAAACAGGAAATAATGAAGTTATAACATCATTGCCAGAAATTAAAATTTATTATAATGATTTTGAACCTGCAGTTGTAGTTCCACAAGTTGTCCCACAAAAAATTGATAAACCACAACCAGTTTCCTTTGTGTTAGAAAAAGAAGTAGATGGTCCGATTGAAACAAGTTATTATTCCGAATCATATGGTAAATATTTATCTGATAGGGATAAATACAATTTGCATAAATCAAAGTTTAGAATATATGAAAAAGCATTATCTACAGGATCTACTATTGATCCTGAATTACATTTTGAACAATGTATTGAAAAATTAAAACAAAGATACTCAAATGTTCAATTAAGTTCAATTATACCATCAAGTCCATTAGAAGCATATCATTTGAAATACCTAGCACAATTATATGACGAAGTTCCACAAAGTAGATCATTGGTACAACATATATTCAATAACTATCAAATATTTTGCGAAACTGGTGCATTAATTGGATATAGACAAATGGTTGGTCTTAGATAAATATTTCTATTTTGCTAATAAATAGAAATTATAACTTTTGACGATATTCCATAGAACCTTTCATATATGGAAGGACATCGTTTTTACGTGGATCTGCTCCAGTACATGCAACAGCATTTTCATATCTTTTAACAGCTTCTTCGATCCAATCAGGATGAGTTTCTTCAATTGTTTTCATTTCAGGAATAGTTTTATCTAATACAGTTTGCGCTTGTTCCATTGCTTTTTTGCAATCATCTAATAACTTTCTTGCACTTGCTTCTTTATTTCTCAAAGTAATATAAAAATCAATATCATCTTGTAATGCTTGTTGATCAGCTGTACTAGGATTTAATAACATTTTTTGTTTTTGCTCAATTTCTTGTTTTTGCATTTTTTCTTTATCACGTTGTTCTTTGTAATATTCTTTAGTTGTTTTTTGTACTTGTTGTTGAGTATCAATTTCTCTAGTTTCTTCGCAATAAATACTATTATCTTTCATTAAAGGAATATCTTGGCCTACTCTTACAAAACTATATTCAGCTAATGAATCGTGATTACGTAATAAATGTTCAGCCCAATCATCAGCATCATCTACGTTTCTAAAATTTCCCCTAAATTTGATTACACCATAACAACCATCTGAATCAGGTTTTGCTCCTTTACTAGGGAAGAAAGAATAAACTGCTATGTTTTGTCCAGATAATTGTGGATCATCTCTGATACTTCTAGTACGTGGATATTTTAATTCTAAGTATTCTTTATGAACTAAGTCTTTTTTAGCTAATTTTAATTGCTCATTATCTAATGGTTTTCTTGATGAATCAGGTTTTGCCAAAGCTTTTATACAATCAGGTTCTTTATTAATTTTATCAGTATTTTCATAAGTAACATCAGCTTTAAAGCCGATTTCAGGTGCTTCTTTGCCACTCATATTTGTTAATAAAATATACATATTTAAATTGTATTTAATTTTCTTGATAAATTAAAAATGAATCGTCAAGAAGAAATTGAACGAGAACAATTAATTGTCCAAGGAATTGATATAGGATTTAATATAGATGATTTATTCAGATTATCTTTAAATGAGTTAAGGGAATTATTTACTCCTATTAAACCAGTACCTAAACCAGTCTTAAAACCAAAAGTTAACGAACAACCACAGCAACCACAACAACAGATGAATAGGCCTTTTTTAAAGCCAAAAGTTAAAGAACTAGATTCTTTATCACGAGTAGAAGCAGAAGATAAAGCAGTTCGCGATTTTAATATCAAAAAACATGAACTAAGCTTTTTTACAGATAAAGAGTTAGAAGATATTTTAGGAGTTAAAATTGTTGCAAAACCAGTATTAAAACCAAAACTAAACATTCCTATTAAACCTGTGCAACCTGTCCAGCAAAATTGGAGAGATGCAAATAGATTAATGAGAGATTGCAAACCAAAACCACCTTTTTATTGGATTCCTAAAAAAGAATCAGATACAGGTAAAGCATATTGCAAAGAAATTACAAATAATAATCAACAACAAATTTTACAACCACAAGAAATGACTAGAAACGATCTAGAAGCTCTTGCAAGAAATTTAGATATAGCACAATATCAAATTAACGTATTAACAGATGCTCAATTAAGAGATATAGTAGGAATTATCAAACAACCTAAAAATATACAACAAGCAAACGAAAGAAACAAAAGAAACGAAAGAAATCAAGAAAACCAAGATAATCAAATTCAACTTCAAAGAGGTGATAACGAAATTTATCACGTTAGACCACAACAAAATCAACAATTAGTACAACAAAATGGCCATGATATAGCTGGAGAAGAACTAGACGAAGAAGAATACACAGATTTAAATAAAGTCAAAGAATTACTTTTAACAAGACCACGTTGTGTTAGACCTTCCAAAAATTGCCCAAATAGATGGACAATTGACGAGTTAGCCATTATTACATCAAAAGCATTTAAAATGAGTGTAGCACAAGCTAAAAAAATGGGTTACAAAGATATGTGTATACAATTCGGAGTCACAGTAATAGAATCAGCAGAACCATTAAATCCTGTAATAGAAAAAATAAGAAATCTAGAAATTAATAAAGACGAAAACTATCCTGATGAAAATAAAAACGTAACTTGGGATTGTATCACACGTTGTAAACAACAACTTCAACCACATCAAATACGTGTTATCCATCACTTAAGAAAAAATAGAGCTGCTATAGCAGTTCATTCTACCGGAAGTGGTAAAACATTAACTGCTGTTACAGCTGCAATGTGTTTCCTTGAACAATTTCCACAACGATGTGTTATGGTAGTAACTCCAAAATCTCTAGTAGGCAATTTTAGAAAAGAAATAGAAAAATATGGTGGTGATCCAAACGATAAAAGAATTACAATCATGGGTTATGATGATTTTAGATTACATCTAACAAAAGATCACTGCCATAATGGTATGCTTATTGTAGATGAAGCACATAACTTGAAAACCTTAGGATCAAAAGGAAAAATGGGTGAAAGAGCACTTTCTGTTACTGAATATGCATTTAATGCTATTAGACTATTATTCTTAACTGCAACACCTATTGTTAATGATTTGAAAGATCTGCAAAACATACTAACAATGTGTAGAAAAGACTACAATATTGCTATGCTTACAGAAAAACAGTTTGAAAAACGCTTAGCTTCGCATGAAGGAATTAAAGAATTGTGCGGAAATTTATTTAGTTTCTATTCTCCAGATGAACAAGCTCTTAAAAAGTATTATCCAAATAGCGATGACAAATCAATATATTTAGAAATGGACAAAGATTATTTACAAAGTTATGAAAATATCGAGTCTGGTATATTAAAAGAACAAGATTTAAGAGCAAAAGATTTACTCGGCAATGCTAATCCAGATAACTATTTATCATTCTATCATGCGGTTAGAGCTGCTTCAAATGCTTTAGACAAAATTAATAGTCCTAAAATAAAATATATATTGGACATGATTAAAAATAATCCGACTAAAAAATTTGTAATTTATTCCAACTTTAGACCAAATGGTATTAGTTTAATTGTAAACCATTTGAAAAATGAAAACGTTGGTTATAGAGAAATTACTGGGTCTGAATCGGCAGACGATCGAACAATAGCAGTAAATGAATATAATAATCCAGCTAAAAATACCAGAATTTTAATCATTACAAAAGCAGGTGGAGAAGGTCTTGACTTAAAGTTCACCGATTTTATTATACTTTTGGAACCTACATGGAACATTGCAACTGAAAAACAAATTAAAGGTCGTGGAATACGTTATAAAAGTCATTGGTTGTTAGATAATATTGAACCAGCTAATCGCGGAATGGTAGAAGTTCATCATTTAATCTTAGTGAAACCATTTGAGTATAACGATATCAAAAACTTAAAATTAGGTGAAAAGTATAAGCCTAAAATTGAAAACGAAAACAAATCAATCTCAGTCGACTTATATATAAAACTGAGAGCAGAAGAAAAACAAAAAACACTTGACGCAATTTTAAACGAAATTAAAAAATTATCAATTGATAAATAACTTTACAAATTTTAGTAAAGTTATAAAATTACACGAGTTTCACGTTGAACTAAAACAGTTGGTACTGCATGAATAGCAACACCTTGACGTTTTAAGTCCATACAGAAACTTAATTCTTCTGAAGAATAATCACGAATATAAGTACCATCTTTGACAAATTCTTGCATTTGTGCAGTAAACCAAGGATATGTCATGTTTTCAAATAAACCTTTTTGTACTAATAAACATGAAAAATCAGTATATTCGACTTTTACTAAGTCTTTTGATTTTGGTTCAAATTTATCAGTATAATAATCTTCAAACTTCATTGGAGAAATAGCTTCACCTTTTCTTAAAATACTGATATCTAAAACATCAACAGTATTTAAACTTTGACCACCTACTAAATGGAATGCAGTAGCAACTTGAACATCAGCATCTAATAAATCTTGAATCATTTGTGGATTAAATAAAGTTTTACCATCTAAAAATAAAACATAATCATATTCTAATTTACCTTCAAATGGTTTTTGAGTTGTTCCACCAATTGTATTACCACCTAAACATTGATTTCTACAAACAAATGGAAATTCAGTTAATGATTGGCTAACGATCATTTTATGTCCAACTTGATTACAGTAACCTAATAAATTTGTCCAACATAATAACCAATTTTTGGAGTATTCATTATTATGTAACGCTACGACAATAGTTTTAGGTGTAACTTTACGTTCTTCTTGTTTATTATCAACTTGAGATGAAACTTCTTCGATAGTAGTGCTCATTTTATTTATTCTAATCATAATATCGTTTAAGTCAAAATTTCAAAAATTGAGTTTTTATAAAATTTCTTTTTAATCTAAAGAATGTTATTCAATTTTTATCCTTTTTCCGATTTTAACCTTGTAGATGATGACAAAATTTATAAATTAAATTTTAATTTAAAACGAATCCCTAATACCAAAAACATAGCACTAATAGCTGGAAATATAGCTCCTAATAATTCAGAAATATTCTGGAAATTTATTGATCATATTTCACGTATATTTGATTATGCAATATTTGTTCCAAGTTCTTTAGAATTTTATAATTCATCTTATATAGAAACAATAGATAATCTTACATATAATTTTAGCACTAATTATCCAAATGTATTTTTATTAAATAATGACTGCATTTATTTCAATGATGTCTTAATAATTGGAAGTTGGTTTTTTTGTAATGATATATATGATGAAGAACATATAAAAACTATATTAGGATTTACTGAAAATATTCAACGTTCATTTTATAATCGCTCTAAAAATTATCTATTTGATGTTTTCTCAAAAGTTAATAAAGAAAAACTAACTAAAATAATTGTAGTATGTAATAAACCACCAAAAAAATCTCATAGCGAAATTCTTAAAAATCATGAAATTATATGGATACATGGAGGAAATAAAAAAGTAGGAACTTTTAAAGCATATAATTCTGACATAATATCAAATCAAATAGGTTCAATGAAAGAACCAAATCAAAGATACAATCATAGATTTATGTTTAACTAACTTTTTCTTAATTTCTTTATATTAAGAAAAGATGTCTAACTTTACTAAAAAAGATTTATCTGAAATTGATGATCTTAAAAAAAATCTAAACTATAAACTCTGCAAAGAATTCGTAAACTCAAGAAATATAAATCCTATCACAAAAAAACGAATTGACACTAACATTGGATTAACTAAAGATAAATCTGGTCACTATAAATATGCCCTATTATGGAAAGCATGTGAAGACATTTTCAAAAATGATGTACTTGTCCCTAGTTATACTTTTAAACGAGTAGAAGCTGGTGGTGGCGGTGATTGTTTATACCACTCAATTGCATATGTGTTTGGCTGGGGTAAACATCAAGGACTTAGACTTCGTTCATATTTAAGCGATGAATTTAACGATTCAATGGACCATTTCTTTGAACTAAATAACGGAATGACTGCATTAGTAGAACTTAATCAAAAATTAATTTTGCCAGAAAATGCTTACTTATCAAATATACGTTTACCGAAGTTTAATGATAATAAAATTAACGTCTATAAAGAGATTGATAAATTAAATCCTAATAATGAATTAGTAACTGATGTTAAAATTATATTAGAAGATATATGGAGAGAATATGTTCATTCAATTGAAACTATAGGAATATGGGGAGAAGAATGGGTAATCGATTTTGCTTCCAAAATCAATGAAGTTAACATGTTCATTTATAATTCTAAAAATCATATATTAACTACAGCAAGAGAAATAGTCCCAGGATGGGAATGCATGTTTATATATAATTATGATAATAATCACTTTCAGCCGATGGAAAGCAAAGAAATAAATCCAGTTACAAAAACAAATAATACAAAATTTACATGGGAAGAGTCGTTGCCAATTATAAAAGAGTATATAGATCAAAACTTAGTGAATGATTTTCAAAATTTACAAATGTAAATTATTTCTTATCCTATTTATAAATGTCAAATGAAAGAACATTAAATGCTCTTAATCGCGACAATTGTTTAGAATTTGAAAATAACCAATCAAGAAATCCTATAACTAAACGACAAATAGAAATGAAAAGGGGAAAGGATTCATCAGGCTCAAGAAAATATATTTGGGGAGAAATTCGCAATAAATGTGACGATATTTGGATTAACGAAACAAATGAAGAGAACTGTGAACAATTCTTAGAAGATGATTCAGTTAATCATGCAGCTGGTACTCAAGTTGATAGGGAATCATCTTTATATTTACGTTTAAAAGAAAAATGTACACAACGTTTTAAAAATTTAACTGATGAAAACTGTTATGATTTTTTTAGAAATAATAAGAAAAATCCACTTAATAACAAAGATATTACTAAAAATAGTCTTGGATGGAATGAGTTAGATGAACGTTGCGGAGATCAGTTAACATACCAAATAGACGAAGAAAAATGTAAAGACTTTGTAAAAAATAGATTTGAACATCCAGTACTAAAACGCCCATTAGCTCAATCAAATCCACTAGTGCAAAAAATATGGAAAAAGTGTGATACCCTTTTAGGAAACACAATTTTGGCACCTAATTTTTCTTTTCAAAGAGTGGAAACTGGAGGTGGTGGTGATTGTTTATATCATAGTTTAGCTTATGTCTTTGGATGGGGTCAATATAAAGGAAATGATTTGAGAGAAATGTTAGATTCTGAATTATCTATTGAAACATTTCTTTCACTTGGTACATGGGGAAAAGAAAATGATGAAATTATTGGTCATATAGCAAAAACATTAATTGGAGACGATGAAGAAATTATTTTTAATCCATTATACGAACAATTAAAAGTAGGTATTAAATTGAACATGGACCCACAAGATGAAGAAACGATTTCAGACTCATACCAAGCAATTGGGTTACTAGAAGAAAATGAAGAAACTGATACAGAAGAATATAATGAATTAATTAAATCAATAATAAACATATATTTAAGATCGGTAAATACTGATATAGACCAAGATTTTATCGAGCTAGTATCAGAAAAATTAACAACTGCATATATAGATGCAGTAACAAATATTAAAACACAAGGTGCTTGGGGAGATAATCTTGTAATTGCATTGATATCTAAAGTTAATGAAATCAATGTTATAGTATATAATGATAAAATACATAATTTTTATTCAGCAACTCCAATAATACGTGGATGGGATTGTGTATTTATATACAATTTTGATAATGCTCATTTTCAATCATTAGAAAGTACAAATGTATCTGAACGTACAGGAAAACCAATTACTATATTTAAATGGGAACAGGCATTACCAATTTTATTAAACTTTATGGAAAATCCTATTGAAAATCCTTATGCTAACAATGAAGAAGAAGCTGAAATAAATGATCAACGAGATATTGAACAACTTGTATATGAAATTTAACTTATTAATTCAAAATAAGTTACACTCAGATCGTGCTTCGCACTCCGGCAGAAGGCCAGTATGATCAAAACTAACTAGTTTATTTATTATAATAGACTCTACCGAGCCTATGATATAAAATAAGTTTGCAAGCTTTAAACTTGATCGCTTCGCTCAGCCTTCGGCAGCATACGATAGTTAAGCTTCTCCTGGTTCTTTCTCTTCATCTTGTGACGGATCCATCTTTAAATACTCACATTTACTCAACATTTTAGACTCGAATCGTAGCGCGATTTTATCTGCATAAATTTTTTGTGGGTTCATCGTTCCTATAAATAATGATTCTAAATTTTTACAACGAGAAAGAGCAACATATGCCTGTCCAGCCATAAAAATAGAATCTCCTATATCAACTCTTGCACAATCTAAAGTACAGCCTTGAGATTTATGTATGGTTGAAGCCCATGCGAGAATTATAGGAAACTGAATACAAACATAAGTATTGTTTGTTTCTTCGTTCTTGAACTCCGCTCTTGCAATTTTCGTTTTAACTCCGTTTTTAAACATGATGTCTATGAATGATTCGTCGTATCCCATAACTACTCCCCTTGCTCCATTAACAAGACCTGTATCTACGTTTAAGTTTTTTATTAACATTACCTGTGCACCTATTTTAATTCTTATATATAAATCAACCGGAAATACAATTTCTTTTGGAACTTTATCAAGCGGTATCTCGTTAACTGCTAAGTCGCCTAAGTCTTGATGTAAGAGACTATTACGTTTGATTGTTACAGTTGCATCAATAACAATAGTCTCGCCTTTTAATTTGTTAAGTTCTGCGTTATTGATTGAGTCAACTTCAGCCTTTTTACTTAAAATAATAGTAGGTTTGATTGGCCCTTGTGATTGTTTTCCAACTCTAGTTTTAAGTTGATTAATGTCATTTACTGTTAACTTTCCAACTCTTGCTCTGTCCAATAGGTTTGCAAAATTTTTATCAGTAAAACGATATCTTGTTTTGAGAACATAAAATTTGAATTCTAATTCTTTCCATGTATAGCATTCAAAAGGAAATTCGTCTTTTACTGGTGGTAGTTGTAACATATCTCCTGAACAAATAATTTGAATTCCTCCCATTGGATTATCATTTTCTCTTACTTTTTTCGCAATATGATCTAAAACGTCTAAGTAACTTCCACCTAACATACTAATTTCGTCAATAAAAAGTAACTCAATATTTTTCCATCTATTGAGAAGATCGTGATCATTTTTGATCTTATTTACCATCATACTGAGAAAATCGTTTATATTTTTAGGTATTTGATCTGGAAGAATTAAGCCTGACCAACTATGGATGGTTCTTCCACCGATATTAAAAGCAGAAACACCAGTAGTACTGGTAAGAACAGAGTGGAATGTTTTTTGAATAAAATCAAATACTTTGCACATGAGATAGGATTTACCACTTCCACCAGTTCCTGCAATATATATGTTTTCTTTACGATGAATTCCATCGATAATTTGTAAAAAGGCTAAATTATCGAATTCTATGGTATTATTTATGGAAAGATTGTCAACTTTATTGATTAAATCGTTCATTAGATATGAATTTTTGAAAGAGAAAGAAGAATTGGAAGAAAATCAATTCAAGAAAAATTGTTTTTAATTTTTTTTCTTGTGAACGTATAAATAAATGTCTATTGTAACAGGTCAATTAGTTCAAGCAAAAATTTCCGCAGGTTCAGTTGCAGCTTTCGGTCAATCTTTAAGAACCTTCGTTCCACAATTCCAAGTCTGTCCTGAACGTCCAGCTTTTGATTATGCAGGTCGTGAAGCTCCTGCAGATTCCTTAGATACTCAAGTCTGTCCTGGTGCTTATCCAGCTGATTTACGTATTCAAGTTGAAAACTCATTACGTCCATTCGTCTCTGAAAAATACTTCAATTTACCAATTGGTGTATCAGGTGGTGCAGATACTATGTTCGGTAACATGAACGTTTCTCGTGCTAATGCTTTTGGTTATAGAGAAGATTTCCCAGTCGCTATTCAAGATTTATCTTCTGGTAACTTCCAAGGTGCTAATAACGTCGATGGTTCTGCTATCGCTTTAGCAACTGCAGGCTTAAAGAAAGCAGCTGGTTTATCCATTACTCCTGAATATAAATAAATGATTTCTTTTTTAGTATTAAAAGAAACTATAATCTTTCACAAGCTATGCTACTCCCTGGAAATCGCTTATATACTTTTTTAATAAATTGCTTTACAATATATAAATCGTCTATTAATATCAAATATCTATATTTTGATAATTTTTTACTTATCGATCGTGTATCTGATAAATTTTCTAATCTTTGTTGAAAATAAAAACTACGTTGTCCTAATGTAGAATCTAAATCCCATCTATATTCTATTATAATCTTATAGCAAGAACAAGAATAAAGTCCACCAAGTCTTACTAAATCAGACATTTGATTTAAAGAAATGTATTATTTAAATTAAAAAATGTTTAGATTTATTGTTGGTATATTTACAGGAATTTATCTTGCACAAGAATATCCAAGAGACGTTCCCTCTGTTAATCATAAAATTAATTATTTTTTAGCTGAATTTGGACAAAAATCTCATAGAATCAAAATAGACGACGACGATGATCCTTTTAAAAAAAATAAATAAAATGTTTCTTTATAAAAATATGAGTGACTTTGATGAAATGTGTAAACGTTTTGTAGAATTAAAAGAGTCTATCAAAAATAAAGAAACTGAATTAGGAATTATTCGTAAAAAATTATTACGTCAACTAGATAACGATTCAAAAGAACAAATTTCAACAAAATATTTTACTGTACTTAAACGTGAACTTGTAACAAGAAGATTACTTAAAAATAATGTACCAAACGATATATATGAACAATATGCAACTGAAACTTCTTCCACAATATTAGAAGTATTACCTGAGAAGAAAATGGAATCAAGACGTAGAAGATCACGTTCACGCGGAAAAAGAAGTCCACAAAAAAAGATGGACTAAATCTTGTGTATTGTACTGTTCTCCTAACGTTTTCAATCTATCATAATCAATTGTTTTATGATATTTTTTAAGAATTTTTATTATATTTATATCGTTATGATTATCAGCAAATTGGGATTTATAATTTATAACGAAGAATTCTATTGCATTATGGCCATCGCTGTTTTTAATATCTAATCTACAATTATGATCTAACAATAACTTAATTGATTTATAATTTCTATTATAAATTGCATAATGTAATGCTGTATATCCATACAGATCATATTCATCTGGATTAAACTCAAATGATAAACATAAATCTACTATTTTATCAAAGTTATATTCCGCAGCAGAAATAAGAATTGTTTGTTCGTGTATATTTTTTTGAAATATACCACCAAGAGATATACAGTATTCTAAGTAGTCAATTTTCCCATGTAATAAACTATACCATGTTATATTTTGCTTTAAATCATCAGTAATGTTTATATTTTCAAGCTTTTTAACATTAATTTTAAAATTAACAAAATCATCCCTTTTGAGAAATTTAATACAAGATTTTAAAGCTTCCATTTGAAATTAAATATATAAAAAAAATAATTTCAATTTAATAATATCAATGAATAATTTTACAAAAAAATTTAAAACAGAATTACTTACTATTAAACGTCATCAAGAATCAGCAAGATTATTAAATAAGTATCCAACTAGAATTCCTGTAATTATCGACAGTGTTAATAATAAATTTCCTACCGATAATCATAAGTTTCTAGTCCCAAATGACTGTACAATGAGTCAATTTATGGCAATTTTACGTACAAAAACAAGACTAAAGCCAAGTGAAGCAATATATGTATTTACAGAAAGTGGAACTCTAGTTACTGGAAGTTCGCTCATGTCTGAAATTTATAGAAAACACAAAAATAAAGACGATAATTTCCTATATCTTGAATTTGACATCGAAAATACTTTTGGTTAATAAGCATTTAAAAACAGAAACGTTACCTTTAATAACAAGATGAATACAGTGTTAATTTCGCATGTTACAACAGAACTTATAATAATTGGTAGCATTACTTTCTACTTTTCAAAACGTATTAAAACATCTGAAGATATTATTGAATCTCTAACTAAGAGATTAACAGAATCAGAACAAAAAGTAGAAAGCCTTTATAAACACCTACAAAGTATGCATAATCAAATGGAACAAATTATGGCAAGAATAAGATCTATGCCACTTGAACCTAGACGCGATTTCGAACCTTATAATCAACGTGAAGAAATTCCTACACAAAATGTCTTACGTCAACGAAAACACCAACAAAAACCACAAGAAGAACAACGTTCACCTGAAGAACAAATCACCAAAAATCAACCACCAAAACAAGCTCAGTCACAAGAACAACCAAAACCTCAACGTCAACAACCTGGAAGAATTACTGTAATTGGTGGGTTTCCACTTGAAACTATGATGGCGTCAGCAATAGAAAAAATGGTAAAGCCTCAAACACAAAATGAGATTGAAATAATGGAAGAAGAAACTGTAGTTGATGTTCCGCAAAAAACTCAAGAACAAAAAATGTCATTAGAAGATATAGCAGAAGAACTTGATCGTATAAATACAATAGATGAAGAATAATTTTTCTGTTAATTGAACCTTAAAAACTTCTTCATTTCATGAAATGAAACAAAGTTTATTTTCTAATTTTATAAAACTTAACGGAGAATCTCTAAAATATATCTATTCTAAATTACCAATCAATCATAACTTATCGTTCCAAGATTTCTGCTATCTAGCTATTAGAAACACTGATGTCTCAAGAAGATTATACTGATATTACTGAACATTTTGACGAAGATACAGGAAAATGCAAGGTTTGCAACAAAAAACCAAAAAAATGTATCTGTATACTTTCAGAAGACGAATACTCTGAAGAACAAATCCTTGACGATATTAACGAATGGAAACATGTACTTGAAACGAAAGAGCAAGCTGAATGTATATTTGACTATTTATCAACATGTAATAACGAATATTCATCTCTTTTCAATAGATTATCTTTTGACGATATATGGGAAACTTTCTTTCCAAATGAATTTGAACTCTATCAAAAGTTAACAACTAAGCAATAATTACTTTATCAACATATAAAGTAATTTAAAAATAATTAGGAATATTATCTATTCTATTCAATATATTTTTGTATATTATTTCACCTACTATTTGTATAACTTCATCCATGTTTTTAATCATTGACTCTTTCCATAAGCTTACATCAACATTTTTTATATTCTTTTTAATTATATCTCTCATCTTATTACTAAAAGTATCTAACGTAATCTCTTTATCTATAACATCTTCATCCACACTATAAACTACCTTTGTCTCTGTATTCAATAAAAAATTTCTTCTAGCTAAATCAGATATTCCTATTACATACTTAAATAGTAAAGTCTTTAAAAAATTTAGCAATATGACTTTATCAGTTAAATCTTCTTCTTTAACTTCTCTGCATTTTATATCTTTATGTTCCCAATCAACTACTTCTGTATTTTTCCATAATTTGCTATCTTTTATTTTTCTTGGTATATCTTCACCAAATCCACATAAATCTTCAAATTCAATAAAATAATATTTATCAAGTGGAAGTCTTGCTCTTAATCCAACACTAGATTCTAATAAATCATCATGCAAATATTTAATTTCACATTTTATAGGCGGAATTCCTTCAAAATAGTTTTTCATGTCATTTATTTTTTTGGTTATTTTTGGCTCAATATCATACTTAAATGGACCTTTTACAAAAACTATCTTTTTTGTGTCATTATTTATTGCATAATATGTATCTTGTTTTGCATATGAAGTAACCAATTGAGCTCTTACTATAAACTTATACAGATTTTTTTCATGCGAAAAGTCAGTATTTTCTTTCTTTCTCATTAAATATGGTTTTTTAGGCTCTTCTTTTACGATAATCTGAGTTTTTTGTTCTGTCTTTTTCATAAGTTTTGGTTTTGTTGGTTCTTCTTTTACTATATTTTGCAATTCCCACTCATCGAATTTTTCTATTGTAAAACCATCTGTTAAAAATTTTATTCCTATATATACTCTTTTATAATCATTATTAATTTTACAATGTTCATTTGTAACTAATGCAGTATTACTTGCAAAATGCGCTGCACCTAAATTATCGTTTCTACCTTTCTTTGTATGCATGTCAAATACAAAATCATCTAATCCTAATATCCCATGTCCTTCTTTATTTATTTTTAAGTAAATACCATTTTTAATATCATCATGAATTTTGACTAAGTTATCTATATTAGGAACATCTATTTTAATAAAGTCATGCTCAAAAGATTTTATAACATACGCCCATGTCAACCATGCTTCAGCAATATTTTTAAGCTCTTTATACCAATGTAACATCATTGTCAGACAAAACAAATAATTTTTACGTCTTAAGTCATCATTAATAGTTCTTATATATTCTTCCAAAGCTCTAAATATTAACATGACTGGACTTTTACTTCTAAAAATTTGTTTATTTAATTTTTTATCACTCAGATATACATTATGCAAATAATAAAATGCGTTATCCCACTTCTTATTTTCTAAACAATTATATGCTTTGCGTATATTTTTAACTAAATCTGGATCTTCTCCATTTAAAAATAATAATTCAGTTCTAGTTTCAACTACTTTACTTATTTCGTCTCTAATATTTTCTAATATAGGAAAATATTTAGTGTACTTTGAAATATGAGTATCATTATATACAGAACGCAAATGACTTAAATCACGTCCACGTTTAGATTGACAATATATGTATATTATTTTTGCTAACCATTCTGGCTCTTTACTTCTATCTGTACTTTCTCTACTCTCATACAACCAATTAAATAAATTAAATATATTATCAATATTTCCTATAGAACAAGGACCTATATCTTCCATAAATATAACTTGCAATCTATGTAATACATTAGTCCAAATTCCCTTAGCTCTTTGATCATCTAAAGAATTAAACATATATAACTCATATATACTTTGTATTGCACCTATAATATTTCCACGTCTACAATATTTTTGCAATGCACTTTTCATAGTGTCAAGAGATTCACCTGAAGCGCATGTTTCACTTCTATATTTTGCATTTAGTTTCTCTAACATTTTTAGCGTTATATAAAAATTTACTATTTTTTCAATTTATTTCTTTCGTTAAGTTAAATGAAGAATAAAATAGACCTTTGCATTACTTTATGCGTCTTAATTTGTTTTTTTCTTCTTTATCTTCTTCACAAAGAATATACGGAACGTTTTAATTGGGTAAATTACAAATATCTTCCTTATGTCCAAGAATTAGATAATGGAAATAATATGCTTTTCTATGGACCACGTCTCCATAGAAGACGCTTTAGAAATTTCAGAAATATTCCAGACTATACCGGAAGTTATAGCAATAATACATATGAACGCCTAAATGATTCCGCTTATGATAGAGACATAAGCCCTATCAGACCTTATTATATTAATTGCAGAACAAATCCAATTGCATGTGAAACATTAAGAAGATATAGATGGTAACTTTACTCAAATTGTAAAGTTAAAATTTAGATTTATAAGCCTTATAACCTAATGCTGTGTTTTTACAAAGTAATTTTGTTGTATCACTTCCTTCTCTTGGAGCTTTTTCCTTAAATCCTGGATCATTACGTTTTGTTTTATTATAATGCTGATTTGATGCGTCTGTAGCTAAATTTGCTATCTTAAAATTTATATAATTTTCTAGTTCACCTTTAGTTGCATAATTTGAAAACATAGAATCGCATAACTCGTAAATTTCATTATATTCTTCGTCATTTAACGTTTGTTTTCCTTTTGGTCCTGTAACGAACTTATCAGACAATATAGAATCTATAATATTATTTAGATTATCATATACTATAAATTGTGATAATTGTTTACATACTTGATCTAGCCCATTTGTCTTAACTTTAACATCAAAATCTTTTTTAGCAGCTTCGCTTAATGTTGATCTCAATTCATTACATTTTTTGGTTTCTTTATCTGTCATTGGATGAAATCCTACTCTCATGTCGAGTAATTCTTGGGCTAATCTTTTCATTTTTTCAGGTTTTGTTTCAACTACTTTCTCTATTCTGCTTGTTATTTTTTCAGTTATACTTTTATGTGGTTTCTTAATTTCATGATCTATCATGAAGTTATGTACTGCTTTTTGTTGCGCTAAATCAATTTCTTCCATACACTTATATGCTGAATCAGTATCATATAAACATTTCTTATTAAAAAATCCATCATTTTCTTCCTTTATTAATTCTGGATAATTGTCTTTAATGTATTGAAGAGCTTGTAATGCATTTTCTCTAGTTTTTCCAATTATAGATAAACCATTTTCTAATGTATCTTTGTTAGATAAAGAAATTTTCAAATTATTTATTTCATCTGTTAATAATGGACCTTGTATTATTTCTTGACGTTGAGAAACACTAGGAACAAATGGAACTATTTGTGTTCCTTTTATATCAATATTAATTGGTATTTTTTCACTAAATGCACGTTCTATCACATTAATTTCATTCTCATCCTTCAATAACAGAGAAACAATTGATCCATTTTCAACTTTAAGAGCAACAGCTTGTGGATACAATTCTAATACTTGAGAAATACATTTTTTACCTTCTTCAATACTTGTAAAACATAATTCGCTATTTTTATTCCATGCTTTTGATTTCAATGTATTATAACTTGCATAAATTTCTTCAATGCATTGTTGCGCATGAGCTTCAGAAGCTAAACATTTATCCTTAAATGAGTCAGTTAATTTTTTAACACAAGTAGCTGATTCATTTTGTGCCTTTGACAAATCATTTGCTAATAATTTGATGTTTGATTCATGATCTTTTATTGTTCTCATCATTTTAGCTATTGTAATATCACGATCTGTAACATCTTGTCTTAATGCCATAATAGTTTCATTTAAATTATTAATTATTCCATTAACTGAAACTGCTTTATCTTTTAATTCCATAATTTTAATGGTTGCTTGTTCAACACGTTGTTTTACATTTTCTCTATCTATTTTCAATGATTCTATTTCACCAATGTATTGTTGTTGTATAGCTTCAAGTTCTTTTGCTTTTTGTTCTTGTCCAGACTTTTTAATACTTTCTATAGTTTGATCAAATTGTGATTTTAATAATTTTACTTCATTCATGTATGAACCCATTGCTTCTTTTCCTTCAATAGTTAATATTTTAATCTCTTCGCTTAGCTCTTGTATCTTCTTAATTTCATCTTGTCTCTTCATTTCTGCTTCATTTAATTTTAATGTTAATTGTTGATTTAATTCACGAAGTTCTACATTCTTACCTTCTTCTATATCAAGTAATTTTCTTAATTCATCTCTTGAAAGATTTCCATTTGCTACTTCTTTTTCTAACTTTTCTAACAATGTTTTACATTCAGTTTTTGTTATAGAATGTGATTTAACTTCATCTTCTAAACGAAGCTTAATTTCTTCAATTTCTTTCATGTCTTTTTTACTTGTTTCTACTGATATACGTTCTAATGTTTCTAACTTTTTTGTTAGTGGTTGTAATTCTTCTTCTACCTTTAATTTCAATTCTTGTTGTAATCTTTCAACTTCTTCTTTTAATATATCAACTTGACCTTTATAATCGCTAGACGATTTTCTTAATTTGGATTGTAAATCGTACATTGTTTTTCCCATGTCTCTAGATGTTTTTATTGAATTTACTAATTGTCTTGCATCACGTTGCATTTCTAATCTCAAATTATCTATAAGTGTAGATTTAGAAGATAATTCTTTATTAGTTTTATCAAGCTGTTTTCTTAATTTTGAAATTTCATTATTGTCTTGTTTTGATTTATTAGTTTGTAGCGAAATCTGATCTTCTAAATTCAAAACTTTTTGTTGTAAAATAGTTATTGTCTTATTGTCTTCTTGTTTTAATAGTTCAATTTTTTCATTTAATATACGAATCTCATCATTTTTTTCATTTAAATCTTTCTCAAACTGTTGTAGTATATTCTTTAATTCTGAAACTGTTGTCTCATGCAACTTACTTTTTTCTAATTCCGACTTAAGTACAGTTATTTCAGATCTTAATTCACTTATATCTGCTGCTTGAATGTTTGTTTTATCAAGTAAGGTTGTTATTTCTTGTGACATGTCTGAAAGTTTTAATTTTAGCGAATCATTCTCTGAATCTTTTAATAGGCTCTGCTCATTTAATGATAATATTTTCATATTCAATTCAGTAACTACAGAGTCTAATCTTTCTTGTGATATACTATAATCATTTATAGTTTTTAATAAAGTATTCATTCTTATAGAATTTATTACTCCACTTTTTGCTAACTTAATAATTGTACTTGTCAATTCTTCTACTTTTACTCTTAGTTTTGCTATTAAATTACTTTTATCCTCAATGGTATTTGTGCTTTCATTTAAACTTGAAAAATTATTCCATATTTGATCTTTTAATGTTTCAGTTTCGCGTAATAAGTTATTAATATTTAGTTCATTTGATGTTAAGTTTTGCTCTAAGTCTTGTATCTTATTTTCTTTATCATTAATTGTTTGCATATTTTCCCAGTCTTTATTTTCTAAATTGGATATTCTCTCTAAATGTTGTGAGATAATTTTTTCTCTGTTTTTTATATTGACTAACGCTTTTGATTTCAAACGTTTAATTAACTCTTTTTGTCTATCAATTGATCCTTGTTTACTATTTATGGATTCTAATGATTTCCATTCTGTGTCTTTTATTTCTTGAATAAGACGTTGAATTGTGTTATCGCGTTCTTTTGTTTTTTGTTCAAAATCTACTATTGTGTCTTGTAACTTCTTAACATCATTTGTTTTTATTAGTAATTTGCTTGATAAGTCTAATATATTATTCTTTAATAGAATTATATTTTCTTCTACTTGTTGTATTTTTGATTTGTCTTGTTTTACTTGCTGTTTATACTTTCTGATCTTATCTAATAGCTTATTTATTTTATTATTCAAATTAGTGACATGACTATCATTTGTTTTTTTCTCAGTTTCAAAATTAAATTTTAAATCCGATAAATTGTTTTCAAGATTGGTTATAGTAATATCACGTTCTTTAATCATGTTTTCATACTTATTAACAGTTTGTTCTATAAGTAAATTATGTTGACGTTTTAATTCGATTTCTTCATTCTTTAGGGTTTGAATGACTATATTAAGTTTATTGATTTCTGTATTTTTTTCTAATAGTTGCTGTTCGTGTGTTAATGTTAAATCATTTATTTTTGATTCTAATGTTAGTTGGGTATGCTTTAGTTTTAAAACTTTTGAATTAGAATTATTTAATAAAATTGTTATATCATCTAGTTTAGTTTTATATGATTGAATTTCTGCATCTTTAGAATCTATAACACTTTTTAAATTTATAATATCAATGCCAGATTGTAATAATTCTGATTTTAAATCTCCTATTTGTTTTGTAGTATCTGTTCTTAACTGTTTTAATTTTGATTTTAGTTGTACTATGGTTTCGGTTGACTTTTTTAATTGATCTTCTAAACTATTTTTTTCATTCAATAAAGCAACATGAGTATTACCAGCTGACTTAGTAATTTCCTTTAATTGTTCGTCATGCATTTTTGAGATTAATTCTAAGTCATGTGTTTTGGTTTCCAAATTATTTTGAGAATTTTCTAATTCAGATTTCAATAAAGTTATTTCATTGACATGATTAATTACTATTTTCATTTGTTCTGATTTTTCTTTTGAGAGAGTATCTATTTCTTTCTTCAAATTAGTATTTACTTCTTCGCTAGTATCATATTTATCTTGTAAATTTTTTAATTCTCTTTGAATTTCTATAAGTTTATTGCGTTCCATATCTAATTCAGATGTTTTTTCTACAATACTTTGTTGTAGAATAGAAATCTTTTCTGCATGTTCTTCGTCCTTTAATTTCAGTTGCTGTTCTAAGTCTACGTTTTTATTATTTGCAGTATCTAATTGTGTTTTTATGTTTGCGATTTCATTATTGGTTTGTACTAGTTGTTGTTCTAACATGACTTTATTAAGATTTTCTTGAGTTAGTTTATTTTTAATATCTTGTATTATACTTTTGTTTTCCGCATTTTCTCTTTTTAGTAATTCTTCTTGACTTTCCATCAATTCTATTTTAAATTCTAATCCACTCGCTTCTCCTTTTAAAATTTCTATTTTATTTTTAAGATCATCTGCTTCGTTTTCTAAATCTTTAATTCTGATATCTCTTTGATTTATAGTATTTTTACTGTTTGCTAGTTCATCTAAAGTTTTGGACAATTGAGAAGTGAGTTCAGCTTTTTCATCTATTAAGATGTCTAATTGATTTTTTAAAAGTTCTTTTTGGTCATGTAAGAGTTGTTTTTCGCTTGATAAATTTTGTATTTGAGATAATAAAGTTTCTTTCTCTTTTAATAGATCGTCAATTTTTTTATTAAGGGATTGGGATAAATCAAATAATTCTTTTTCATGTGATTTATTTAACTCAGTGATGTTTTCTCCATTTAATTTTATTTCATTTGCTAAGTCATCGTTGCATTTTTGTAATTTGATTTTTAAATTATTAATTTCATTGGAGAAATCTGATTTGAGTTTGTTAAGATCTAATTGTTGATTTTCTAATTGAGTTTGTAAGTCATG